>SKEM01000159.1_pt2 | contig 22546 bp, 21 predicted proteins | sample 4826731 | NCBI WGS metagenome assembly SKEM01 (sample SAMN11008809, study PRJNA524170) | human gut metagenome | biome: Human fecal sample; material: Feces; isolation source: fecal sample from pouch patient p37 | host: Homo sapiens | place: Israel: Tel-Aviv | collected 2015-07-27
AGTTTATAGAGAAATCACCTTATTTTACCGATTTCGTATTGTTTTGGCAAAAGAATACCGATTTGGTAAAAATATAGCACTTTTCTTACCAATTTCGTATAGTTTTGGTAAAAGAATACGAAATTGGTATTTTTTCTTACTACTCTACGATTTATCTAAAAATAATACAGAAATAGGTCATAAACTGTTTCAATTAATGTCGGAAATCATTCTGTAATGCTCCTTATATTTTGGATATTGAGTCCAGTTTAGGGATGTACTTTACTCAAACTCTTTCTGAGTATAATGATGCAGTCAAATAAAGCAAGTTAGACAATTATATATTTTAAAATCTATTTCGCGTTTTCCACAGCTCAGCTAAGGGGTATTGTTGGATAGCGTAGAGAATAATAGCGACCATGCCAATCTTAAGTGCAGCAGATGGCAAATAGCCCGGAATTTCATAGCGCCAAATATCAAGATGAAGTACATGAAGAAGTCTCGGCATAATAAGACCAATCATCATTACTATCCAAGTGAGGTAGGGGATTGCTTTACGCATTTTCTGAGTAAAGACACCATGGCTCACCAAGGCTGATGTGATGATAAAGATAAATATAATGAAATAGCTTATCATGATTAAGAGGGTTAAAAGTGAGATATAATGATGTTCAATGCCATTCATTTCATCTGTATAGTCACTAAAAGCGAATGGTATCACACACAAAAATGCAATCAAGAGTAAAAAATGTGTTTTGAACAGATGGCTGATCTTATCATTTGGCAAGGATTTTATAATTTCCTGTGCTGTTTCTTTTGGCTGATTGCCGAAAAAAGTTTCTGCTGAAAGACCTTCTAAATCAGCGATTTTAAATCATTTGCGATTTCATTGATTTTAAGTTCAAGACTTAAGGCATTTTTGAGAAATCCTTTTGTTCGTAAATAACTCATCAAATCAAAGAAAAATTTACCATTATCAGGTGTTAAGGAGTTTAAAATCTGATAGGAATTTTTCATGAGTTGTTTCGTTTTTGTCATTTGATACTTCCTTTCTTTCTTATAGTGATGATGATTTTCTGCTTTTACGAATTGTTAATATGGTGATGATAATCATGCTTGTCAGGTAAAGCAATGTAGCAATCAATTGGCAATCAATCCAAAACATTGGCACTTCAAAACTCAGCCAGTGAATAGGATGTCCAAAGAGGAAGACGATAAAATAGAGTGTAGCAAAGATTAAGCAAGCTAGGACAATTATTTTTAAAAAATCTTTGGCAAATGCGGTAAAACTGATGACTTTAAAAACAAGATAGATTAACAAAGCAATAAGCGTAGGTGTCAAAATCGTAGATAGAATTGAGAAATAAGCATGGTCAACGCCATTGATAGTGCGTGTGCTGATACTAGATAGAAAGGCAACGAAGAAAACCGTGAGAAAAGACAGCAATAGATTATCTTTGATGACATCGCTAACTTTTTTATTAGGAATAGCGGCTAGAATTTCTTGACTTGCCTTTTTAGGCTGATGACCGAAAAAATCTTCAGCTGACAGACCATCTTGTTCAGCTTGGACAAAATCATTGATGATTTCATTTAGTTTAAGGCCAAGCGCTGTTTCATCTTTAAAAATATTGCCCCCATACATTGAGAGCATCAAATTTCTAACAAAGGCTTGGTTTTCTTTGTTTAAAGCATTTAGAGCAGTAACTGTATCGGTTTTTAATTGCTTTATATACGGTTGATTAGTCATTTTTCTACCTCAAACTTTCAAAAATGTCGATATAAGTGCCAAATCTTGAAATAAAATCTGTTTTTGCTAATTTTCCATCTTTTGATAAAGCATAGTATTTGCGACTTGATCCCTCGTCAGATTTTCGAGTTTCTGTTGTGACCCAATTATTTTTCTCAAACTTGGTAAGAATCGGATATATTGTCCCCATAGACACATCGTCAACCCCAATATCAGCAAATTTTTGTGAAATTTCATAACCGTACAGGTCAACTGACTGTCCGATAATCATGAGTAGAAACCCTTCAACAATGCCTTTTCGAAGTTGACTTTCATTGATATAGTCGATAATGACCACTTCCTTTGCTATTATGTCTAACATAATAGCAGCAAAAAGATAGCTATTATGCAAGACACAATAGCAAAGAAAGCAACAAAAAAAGCGCCCTCAAACGCTTTTGTTCAATATGTTTTCAGTTGTTGATGAATCAATACCAACCATTGGCAAGGTGGAACTGCCAAGCAGCCTCCCACGAGCCGTAGCGGCCAGCGACATAAACGTCGGCGACACGTTCTTGGTTAGCTGGCGAGAAGTCACCACCGAGATAAGACGATGTCAGTTGGTAACGACCGTAGTATTGTCCGTTTTGTGCCGTGTAAGAGCCACCGGACTCAGTCATGGCGATGGCTTCTTTGGCTGAATTTGCGGTAAAACCGTTGTTGGTCGAAATGCTTGCTGCAGGTTGTGCAACAGCTGCGACTGGGGCAGCAGCAGGTGAGCTAGTCACTGTACTTGTAGTAGCGGATGCTTTACTATTTGCCTTAGCATTTGTATCGAATTTGAGTTCTTGTCCGACGTAAATCAGGCTGATGTTATCTATTTTGTTAGCTGTAGCAATCGTTTGAACGTGCGTTTGGTCATGATAGAATTTTTCTGCAATGCTTGAAAGCGTATCACCAGGTTGAACGGTGTAAGTGACTTGGTCAGCGCTAGCTGATTGGTTTGTCACGAATAGGCTGCTAGTAAAAAGTATGCCAGCTAGAAGTGCTACTGCTTTAATCGACAGTTTTGCTGGTGTGTTGTGTGTGTTGCTGTTATAAGTTTTCATGTTCTTTATTCTATCAGATAATTTTAACCTTAATATGATAGATGCGTGAATTTTTAATGACGAATATGACAATTTATTACAAAAGGACTTTTAGAAATGTGCTATAATAGTAATAATTGAGTAAAAAATTGAGGTAACTATTATTATGTAAACTAGACATCGAGTTAGACATGACAAGAGTTGATATAGACACTTATAGGAAGAATAATGACATTAGAAATAGATATTAAACGTAGACGCACTTTTGCTATCATCAGTCACCCGGATGCTGGTAAAACGACAATTACTGAGCAGTTGCTCTATTTTGGTGGTGAAATTCGTGAGGCGGGAACTGTTAAAGGTAAGAAAACAGGTCACTTTGCCAAGTCTGACTGGATGGATATTGAAAAACAACGTGGGATTTCAGTGACCTCATCAGTGATGCAGTTTGACTATGCCGGCAAGCGCGTCAATATCCTAGATACACCAGGACATGAGGATTTTTCAGAAGATACTTACCGAACTTTGATGGCGGTAGATGCTGCGGTCATGGTGATTGACAGTGCCAAGGGTATTGAGGCACAGACCAAAAAACTTTTCCAGGTTGTCAAACAACGTGGTATTCCAGTCTTTACTTTCATCAATAAACTTGACCGTGATGGTCGTGAGCCGCTTGATTTGTTGGCGGAGTTGGAAGATGTCTTGGGCATTCTCTCAACGCCGATGAACTGGCCGATTGGGATGGGTAAAAACTTTGAAGGTCTCTATGACATGCACAATAAACGTTTGGAACTCTACAAAGGCGACACACGTTTTGTTGATTTTGAGCAGGGAGATCAAGTTTTTGCACAAAATCCGTTCTATCAACAAGCCAAAGATGATATCGAGTTGATGACGGAAGCTGGAAATCCTTTTGATGCTGAGGCAGTTCTTGCTGGTGATTTAACACCTGTCTTCTTTGGCTCAGCTTTGACGAATTTTGGTGTGCAAACTTTCCTAGATTCATTTTTAGACTACGCACCAGAGCCGCAAGGGCACAAGACCACAACTGATGAGGTTGTGTCACCTACGACACCTGAGTTTTCAGGTTTCGTTTTCAAAATTCAAGCTAACATGGACCCACGTCACCGTGATCGCATCGCTTTTGTTCGGATTATTTCAGGCGAGTTTGAGCGTGGGATGTCGGTGAAACTGGCGCGTACTGGTAAGGCTGTTAAGCTGAGTAATGTGACGCAGTTTATGGCGGAGGCCCGTGAGAACGTGGAAAATGCCGTGGCAGGTGACATTATCGGGGTTTATGATACGGGGACTTACCAGGTTGGCGATACGCTGACGACGGGGCAGCTTAAAGTGGAATTTGAGCCACTACCAACTTTTACACCAGAACTTTTCATGAAAGTTTCAGCGAAAAACGTTATGAAGCAAAAATCTTTCCATAAAGGGATTGAGCAGTTGGTACAAGAGGGTGCGATTCAGCTTTATAAAAATTACCAAACAGGTGAGTATATGTTGGGTGCTGTCGGTCAACTTCAGTTTGAAGTGTTCCAACATCGTATGGTGGGCGAGTACAATGCTGAAGTGGTCATGACGCCGATGGGCAAAAAGACAGTGCGCTGGATTAAGCCAGAAGATTTGGATGAGCGCATGTCTAGCTCACGTAATATTTTGGCTAAAGACCGGTTTGACAATCCTTTATTCTTGTTTGAAAATAAGTTTGCAGAACGCTGGTTTGCGGACAAATATCCGGATGTTGTCTTGAGTGATACACCGTTTGTTGAGAGATAATCAATAAATGAAATGTCAATGCTTATGTGTCGGCATTTTTTGGCTTTATAATAAATCGTGTGATGTGAACCCTAAAATATAAACTTTTGAAATCAAGTATTGAGTGCTTGATATTTTGCGAAATTGGCATTCTTTCTGGGAAACAATACGAAAAAGGTAAGAAATGTGCTGATTTTTGACGAAATTGGAATTGTTTTGGCAAAACAATACGAAATCGGTAAAAAACCGTTGATTTCTCATATCTGTGATTACCATTGGGATAGATTAGGAAAAAAGTAATCTTTCCAGTTAAAATTCTTGTCAGTTTGATAGAATAAAAAATCGCATTTATCGTGAAAACGTATTCTTGAATGCATCCCTACCATTTACTCTAAAATTGTGCTATACTGATTAAGTTGTCCAATTGGGGCAACCGTCACCCAATGGAGTATTTGGATTGATAGACAACGTTTGAATTTAGACTGATGAAGTCTAGAGTTATCTATTGTATTTAGCGTTTTGAGCTTGTTTGCTTGAAATGCAGACAAGTTTTTATATATTGATAGTTGTGGCTGTCTCATTTTGAAGGCATCACTAGCTATCGAAGATGTGACACGCTCGCATCTTCTCACAGAAAACTAGAAAAAATAACCGAAAACTCCCCTTCTATATGAATGGAGAAACACTTGAAATTTACAGAACTCGGATTGTCAGAAGACATCCTATCAGCCATTGTTAAAGCTGGCTACGAAACACCAACACCAATTCAAGAACAAACAATCATGCTCGCCCTTGATGGCAAAGACGTGATTGGTCAAGCCCAAACAGGTACTGGTAAAACAGCTGCCTTTGGTCTACCAACCTTGAATAAAATCGATGTTAACGGTGGATTACAAGCAATTGTTATTGCACCGACACGTGAATTAGCAGTACAATCACAAGAAGAACTTTTCCGCTTTGGTCGCGATAAAGGGATCAAAGTTCGTTCAGTCTTTGGTGGTGCAAGCATCGACAAACAAATCAAAGCCCTTAAATCTGGTGCACATGTTGTTGTCGGCACACCAGGTCGTATGGTTGACTTGATTAAACGTCGTGCTTTGCAACTTGGCGATATCGAAACATTGATTCTTGATGAAGCAGATGAAATGTTGAACATGGGCTTTATTGATGATCTTGAATTCATCATCAAAGCGACACCAGCTGAACGCCAAACACTCTTGTTCTCAGCAACAATGCCTGATGCTATCAAGAAAATCGGCGTGAAATTCATGAAAGACCCACAACACGTTAAAATCGTTTCGAAAGAAATGACGTCTGACTTAATCGATCAATATTATGTTAAAACAAAAGAATTCGAGAAATTCGATGTTTTGACACGTTTGATTGATGTGCAAAAACCTGAATTGGCAATTGTTTTTGGTCGGACTAAACGTCGTGTTGACGAAATCACACGTGGTTTGAAATTACTCGGCTACCGTGCTGAGGGTATCCATGGCGACTTGGCTCAACAAAAACGTTTGGCTGTCTTGCGTGATTTTAAAAATGACAACCTTGACGTTTTAGTCGCAACTGACGTTGCGGCACGTGGTTTGGATATCTCTGGTGTAACTCACGTTTATAACTACGATATCACACAAGATCAAGAATCATATGTTCACCGTATCGGCCGTACTGGTCGTGCTGGTAAATCTGGTTTGTCAATCACTTTCGTGTCTAACAACGAAATGGGTTACTTACGTGCGATTGAGCGTTTGACTAAGAAAGAAATGAAAGGCATGAAGCCACCAACACGCGAAGAAGCTTACCAAGCTAGCCTCGCTGTTGCTTTCGACGAAATCAAACGTGATTTGACTGATCCAAAAATCTCAGCTAAATTAGATAAATTTGATCAAGATGCTGAAAACTTACTTGCTGAATACGATGCGAAACTTTTGGTTTCACTCTTGTTGCAAGCCAAAGTTAATGATCCTGATACACGTCCTAAAGTAGAAATCGCTGCTGAAAAACCATTACCATTTAACGGTGAAGGTGGTAAAGGCGGCGGCCGTGGTGGTAATCGTGGCCGTGGTCGTAATGACCGTCGTGGTGGCGGTGGTTACAACCGTGACAAACGTGGTGGTGGTCGCGACCGTGATGACCGCAACAAAAAAGATTACTACAAAAAAGATAAACAAAAAGTTCACCCTAAAGCGACTGAAAAGAAACCTGGTTTCGTGATTCGTAATAAAGGCGATAAATAAGACGAGAGTAAACTGCTCACGTTACAAAACTGAAAAGTCGGCAACGGCTTTTTATGTTATAATAAAATAAGTCTGTCCAATCTTGGATAGTTAGTAAAAATAAATTCAGTCGTTGACAAATATACGCATTCAAGTATGTGTCAAGATTACCTTAAAACAGAAAGAAAAAATATGACTTTTAAATCAGGATTCGTTTCAATTATTGGCCGACCAAATGTCGGAAAATCAACCTTACTTAATCATGTGATGGGGCAAAAAATTGCTATCATGAGTGATAAGGCGCAGACAACGCGTAATAAAATTCAAGGGATTTATACAACTGAGAATGAGCAAATTGTTTTCATTGATACGCCTGGGATTCACAAACCACATAACGCTTTAGGTGATTATATGGTTGAGTCTGCCTATTCAACTTTGCGTGAAGTGGATACGGTTTTATTCATGGTGCCAGCTGATGAGCCCCGTGGTAAGGGTGACAATATGATTATTGAGCGCTTGAAGCAAGCCAATGTCCCAGTGATTTTGGTTGTTAATAAAATTGATAAAGTGCATCCAGACCAACTTTTAGCACAAATCGATGATTTCCGTACACAAATGGACTTTAAAGAAGTTGTGCCGATTTCTGCCCTTGAAGGAAACAATACAGAAAAACTCCTTGAGATTCTGAAAAGTAATCTTGAAGAAGGTTTTAAATACTTCCCAGATGATATGATTACTGATCACCCTGAGCGTTTTCTGGTTGGTGAGATGATTCGGGAAAAAGTCTTGATTCTAACACGTGAAGAAGTCCCACATTCAATTGCTGTAACGGTTGATTCGATGAAACGTGATGAAGACACAGGGAAAATCCACATCATGGCGACGATTTATGTTGAGCGTAAGAGTCAAAAAGGGATTATTCTCGGTAAAGGTGGCGATATGATTCGTAAGGTCGGTAAAATGGCAAGACGTGATATCGAAGTCATGCTAGGCGATAAAGTTTATCTCGAAACTTGGGTAAAAATTAAGTCTAACTGGCGTGACAAAAAAATTGATATCCAGGCAATGGGTTATCGTAAGGATGATTTTTAAGGGTGGCTGTCTAAAATGGAAAATGCAGAGTTCATAGAAGAAGAGATTTCTAACTCAGAAAATCATCAGAATAAGATGCTGGCAGGTACTTTTTGGATGACGGCTGGTGATTTCCTGTCGAAAATCTTGGGTGCTGTTTATATCATTCCGTGGTATGCGTGGATGGGCAGTCATGGTGACCAGGCTAATGCGCTGTTTTCCATGGGTTATAATGTCTACGCCCTCTTCCTTTTGATTTCGACGGCTGGTATTCCAGTCGCCATTTCCCGGGAAGTGGCCAAGTATAATGCGCTAGGGGATAGGAATATGTCTTATCGTCTGGTGCGTCAAATGTTGGTCTTCATGGTAATTTTGGGGGCGATTTTTGCTGGGATTATGTACATGCTAGCGCCGTTTTTTGCGGCACTATCAGGCGGCGGCAAAGATTTAATTCCAGTCATGAAGAGTTTATCCTTGGCTGTCCTTGTTTTTCCGGCCATGTCAGTCATTCGGGGTTATTTCCAAGGGTTGAGCAATATGAAACCTTATGCGCTCAGTCAGCTTTTTGAGCAGATTGTTCGTGTCATTTGGATGCTTGTCACTGCTTTTATGATTATGAAACTCGGTTCTGGCGACTGGGTGGCAGCGGTAACGCAGTCAACAACTGCCGCTTTTATCGGAATGATTGCAAGTTCTGTTATTTTGATTTTATCTTTGATGAAACAAGGCGACATTACAAATATTGCTAATCCTGGGCCGTCTAAACATCAGATTAATGCGGTGAGTCTACTCACGCAAACCTTGACGCAGGCGATTCCGTTTATCGTGATTGGTTCTGCAATTCAAATTTTTAAACTGATTGACCAAACGACTTTCCCACACGTGATGCGGATGATTGCAAACTATACAGATGCTCAGTTGGCGATTTTCTTCTCTTACTTTTCTGCCAATACAGATAAATTGACCATGGTTTTGATTGGTGTGGCAACGACTCTGGGCGGTGTTAGTATTCCGTTAGTCACCTCAGCCTATGTCAAGGGTGACAAAAAAGAGACAGCGCATCTGATTAGTTACAGTCTCCAGTTGTTTGCTATCTTTATGCTGCCAGCCGTTGTAGGGATGAGTATCCTCGCGCGCGAAATCTACACGATTTTCTACGTGTCTCCAAGCCAACTCCAGCTCAATTTGTTTGTCTTTGCCTTTCTACAGAGTTTCCTTCTTGCAAGTTATGCCTTGTTATCACCGATGCTACAAGCCTTGCACCATAGTCGCATTGCGATGCGGTACTTTGGTTTGACGCTCGTCATTAAGTTGGTGATTCAAGTACCGGCAATCTTGCTTTACGAGGCTTATGGTCCTATGATTGCAACGACGATTGCCTTTGGCGTCGGGGTTTATCTCTTCTTGCGCAAAGTACAGCAAGTCTCAGAATTTTCGGTCAAGGTGACTTTCCGTGGGTTCTTAGGTATTGCGATGATGACCTTTATCATGGCGATTGTCGTGAGCTTGGTTAAATGGTTGCTGCCTGACCATGTTCTGCTGGAAACAGTTATAGCGGGTGGCTTTGGATTCGCTGTTTATTTAGTTATGGCAGCAAAACTAGGGTACTTAGAAAAACTATTCGGTGCAAAAGGCACATCTATCCGACGGAAATTGCATATTTAAGATTATTATAAGTTAGTATGAGGTAATAAAATGGGTAAATATCAATTAGATAATAAGGGACAGCAAAGTGTCCAAAAATTTCATGAAAAAAATATCGGAAAATCCGATAAGCAATTGAAACTTGAAGCGATTAAAGCGCAGTATCTCAACAAGAAGAAATCAGGCAAAAAATGAATAATCCCAAACCACAAGAATGGCGAGCTGAAGATTTATCTCAAGGTTATATCGCAGATTATAAACCGCTCAATTTCGTTGACGGTGAGGGTGTGCGCAATAGTCTCTATGTGAGTGGCTGTCCTTTTCATTGTGAGGGGTGCTATAATGAGGCGACTTGGAACTTTAGATTTGGTGTACCTTATACGCCTGAGTTGGAAGAGCGTATCATGGCAGACATGGCTCTGTCTTACGTACAAGGGTTGACCTTGCTTGGTGGCGAGCCATTCCTTAACACTGGCACGGTTTTACCGCTTGTGAAAAGAATCAAGTCTGAGTTACCTAGCAAGGATATCTGGTCATGGACTGGCTATACTTGGGATGAGCTCATGTTAGAGACGTCAGATAAACTCGAGTTGTTAGCCAATATTGATATCTTAGTTGACGGTCGTTTTGACCTCTCTAAGAAAAATCTCTTGCTACAATTCCGTGGCTCAAGCAATCAGCGGATAATTGACGTTCAAAAATCTCTGAAAGCAGGAAAAGTTGTCATCTGGGAAAAACTCAATGATGGCAAGCAGGTCGTGGAACAGTTTCATAAAGAAAAATTAATTTAAAGTGCTGCGGCACTTTTTTTGATGTTTTAAAGATTGAAAATGTAAGTTACTTTACTTGTTTATAATGATAAAACTCGTTATAATAACGTTAAGTTTACAAATGTAAACAATTTTATCATGATTTATAGAAAAGAGATGGCCATGTATCCATATCAATCAAATATCAGATTGGGCGCAGTCAGTCTAAATGTTAGTGATTTAGAGGTTGAAGTCCAATATTATCAAAAAGTTTTGGGACTAGATGTGTTAGATAGAGAGAGTAAAAGTGCTACACTAGGTGTTTTGTCTACTCAAGATGCCTTAGTTCGCCTTGTGCAAGTTGACTCGGAGTTATCGAAGTCTTATGGTTTATATCATTTAGCCTTACTTTTACCGTCTCGCTCAGATTTAGGTGATTTTCTTAATCACTTAATCAAGCATCAAATTGCAATTATTGGTGGTGCTAATCATGGCTATAGTGAGGCTATTTATTTAGAAGATACAGAAGGCAATGGCATTGAGGTCTATCATGATAAAAGTGAATCGGTCTGGGATAAGCAAGGTGATAAAATCAATTCAATTACTGAGGAATTAGATGTTGCTGGCATACTTGAAAGTGCACATCAGCAGAATCAAGATAGTGCATTTCGCTTTCCACAAAAAGGTAAAATGGGTCATATTCATTTGAGTGTTGCATCAGTCCCAGAGGCTACTAGTTTTTACCAGAACGTATTTGACATGACTGAAAAATTTTCGGTGCCTGCTGCGAGTTGGATTTCATCAGGTGGTTATCATCATCATTTTGCCTTCAATAGTTGGGCAGGGTCAAAATTAGTCAGTCATGCGCAAGATGAGGTGTTGGGATTATTGGACTTTACAGTTTATGTGGCGAATCCAGTCCATATGGCACAAATTAAAACAAAGACGGAAAGTCTAGGTCAACTACGCGCTACGACAGATACTGGACTAGTGATTGAAGACCCCTCTCAAAATCGAATTGTTGTCCAATTAGAAAGCTAATTGCTTGTGCTGTTCAGACGGTTATTTCTTGATAGAATTTAAAGTACCGCTTTTGTTTCGTGATTGTGTTAAAATATAGACATGAAAAAATTGAAAATAGCTTATGTTGGTTTTGGTAAATCGACAAATCGTTACCATATACCTTATTTGAAAATGCGAGATAATTTCGAGATTGCTCGTGTTGTAACACCTACTTTGATGAAAAACCCTGAGGCGCAACTTGCTCTGGAAAAAACAGGGACCCTTTTTTCAACTGATATTCAGGATATTATTGCTGATCATACAATTGATTTGGTTGTTGTCGTAACACCTGCGCAGTCACATTTTAGCTTAGCTAAACAATTGTTACAAGCAGGTAAAAATGTCTTGCTAGATAAGCCAGCAGTTGAAAAACTCTCTGAGATGCAAGCACTAGTTTCTATTGCCAATGAAGCAAACCTCTTTTTCATGCCTTTCCAAAATCGCCGTTTTGATAGTGATTTTTTAACAGTTAAAAAAGTGATTGAGACGGGTTATCTTGGGCGCGTGATTGATATTCAGGTTCACATGGACCACTTCCGAGCGGATGACACAATTGTGACAGGATCGAACTTCGAAGGTGCTTTTTATGGTCATGGTGTTCACTTAGTGGACCAAATGGTCAGTCTATTTGGTAGCCCTGAGAAGGTGCAGTACGATATTAGAAGTACCCGCCAGCCTTTGAGTACAGTTGATGACCATTTTGCCGTGGATTTATTTTATCCTAATCAACTCAAAGCAAGTGTCCATGCGACGGAATCGGCATTGGTTTCCTATCCTAAATGGTTGATCCAAGGGACCAAAGGTACTTTCATCAAGCAAGATGTTGACCAACAAGAAAATGACCTGAAAGCAGGCATTATGCCAGGCACATCAGGTTTTGGCGAGGATAGCCCACAAGCTTACGGTCATCTGACTTATCTTAACCAAAATGGTGACCGAATTGAGAAATATATCCCTTCTGAAAGTGGGGATTACGGTCGAATTTACGATACGGCTTACGAGACTCTGGTCAATGGTGCAGACAAGTTGATAACGGATGCGCAGATGTTGCGTGTCATTGAAATTTTAGAAGGTGGTTTTGAGAATGGTTAGAATTCAGGATGATTTATTTGAAGCAGTCAACGCTGAATGGTTGGAAAAAACGGAAATTCCGTCAGACCGACCACGAATTGCAGCCTTTGATGAACTTGTGATTAACAACGAAAAAACGTTAATGCACGATTTTGCGACGATTCATGAATTTGATGAACCAGTCATGACTGAATTTGCGAAATTCTACAAAAAAGCAGGCGATTTTATCGAACGTTTTGAGTTTGGGACTGAGCCTGTTAAACCTGAGTTGGAAAAAATCTCAGCCATTTCAGATTTTGATGATTTGACAAGTCAATTTTCGAATTTGATTTTAAATTCACAAGTGCCAGTACCGTTTGGCTTGTCAGTCGATACTGATATGAAAGATGCCGTACACTATGCCTTGACATTCTCTGGCGCTGGCTTGATTTTGCCTGATACGACGTACTATGCGGATGAACATCCACGTAAGGCTGAGTTGCTTGATTTTTATGTGAGCAATACAGTTGCGATTTTACGTGAGTTTGGTTTTTCAGAAAATGAGGCACAACAACAAGCTGAAAATACAGTCAAATTCGATGCTATCTTAGCCCAGTATGTTAATACATCAGAAGAATGGGCTAAGTATGCTGAGCTTTATAATCCTATTGCTATCAGTGAGTTCACGTCGTACATCAAGTCTGTACCATTTGCCCAAATCATCGAAGCGCTGATTGGCAAATTACCTGAAAAAATCGTTGTGTATGAAAAACGTTTCTATGAAAATTTTGATCATATCGTTAATGCGGATAATTTTGAGTTGATTAAATCTTGGATGTTGGTTAAACTTATCAGAAGTTCAACTTATTATCTGTCTGATGATATGCGAATTTTAGGTTCTGAGTTTTCGCGCAAATTATCGGGTACATCTGAGGCACGTAGTCAAGAAAAACATGCTTTTGATTTAGCGACGAGTCAGTATTCGCAAGCTGTTGGCCTATATTATGGTCACAAATATTTTGGTGAAGCAGCCAAGGCCGATGTGAAACGCATGACCTCTGAGATGATTAAAGTTTATCAAGAGCGTCTGGATAAAAATACTTGGTTGAGTCGTGCGACGATTGATAAAGCTATCAAAAAACTCGATGCCATGACAGTATTTATCGGTTTCCCTGATAAATTACCAGAAATTTATCAGCAATTTACCGTGTCTCATGATAGCCTCTATAGCAATATTGCGCGATTTGATGTGGCACGTAGTCATCATCATTATGCGAAATTCAATGAAGATGTCGATAAAACGGAGTGGCACATGCCAGCGCACATGGTCAATGCTTACTTTAGCCCAGATAGCAACACTATCGTCTTTCCTGCAGCCATTTTGCAAAAGCCCTTTTACTCAGCAACAGAGCAAACGGCTAGTCAAAATTACGGCGGCATCGGTGCGGTAATCGCCCACGAAATCTCTCATGCCTTTGATAATAACGGTGCCCTCTTTGATGCCTTTGGCAATATGAACAACTGGTGGACGGATGAAGATTTCAAAGCCTTCGAAGCCAAGCAAGAGCTGATGATTACTGAGTTTGACGGTCTAGAAATCGCTGGCGGTAAGGTCAATGGTAAACTGGTCGTTTCAGAGAATATCGCCGATGCCGGCGGATTAACAGCTGCCATGACCGCAGCACTCAGAGAACCTGACGCAGATTTGAAAGCCTTTTTCACCCAGTGGGGAGAAATCTGGCGCCTCAAAGCCTCAGAAGAATACCAACAAATGTTGCTATCAATGGATGTCCATGCCCCAGGTAAACTCCGTGCTAATGTGCAAGCTAGTAACTTAGATGAATTCTTTGAGACTTTTGATATTCAAGAAGGTGACGGCATGTGGCGTGAACCTAGCGACCGTGTTAAAATTTGGTAATGCGTGCTGACAATTTTACATCGCTAAACCAAATATAATAGTGAAAATCACAAGACAAACGTTAAAAAACACGTTTGTCTTGTGATTTTTTTGATATTAATCTTGATTCATCTCATCTGCCATTTCATCAGCAATATCTTGCAAGGCATCAAATCGTAACATGCGGACGGGGAAATTGTCTGCTTGATTTAATTGCGCGACTAAATACTTCAATTTGGTTTCATTTTCTTCATCGTAAAACACAAATGCACCATTAGCATTGCTGATTAAAAAGTGATGATACTCTCGAAATTGACCAGCGTTTTGATAGTCATCGTAGGCATATTGAACAAAGTCAACTTGCTTAAACAAGGCTAATTTGGCTTGGTTACCCTCATTCCAATTTTGACCATGTGTTTTAAAAGGGAAAATGGTCGCAAATTTAAAATCGTAATCTTCTTTCATCTCATTAGCCACTTCAAGTACCCAGTATTCAAAACCTAAGTTGCCACCAAAAATCAACCATTCTAGACCATCTGCAGCAAAAGATTCCAAATTTTTGCGAACCGCTCTCTTAATCACAGTTAATTTCATATCTTTTTCGTCAAAAATTCCTAAGTCAAAGGCATTATAGCCAACGATGAGCAATGTTTTCATGTTTTTAAAGTATCCGTTTCTAAATTGTGCTATGATTCATTATAACGCAATATATGCCAACACCTACCGAAAAAAAATTTTGATAGCAAAATTGATATATCGTCAGTAGATAATCGATGTAAACGCTATATTTAGTGGTTAATACGGCAATATGCTTGTATATTCTACTATAATACTGTAAACTAATTATAACTGTATTTTATTAAAAGCGGGTAAGAAAGTCCTCTTGTGTTAGTCATTAAGAGGTTAAACCTAGCGAAACAATAGCAGTTAGAGTTAAAGTATTGAAGGGGAAGTCATGGTCAAATATCCTGGTGGTATTGCGATTGCACGTAAACAGCAAATTAAACAACTTAAAACAGTTAAATTTGGCAAGCGCGGGATGAATTTTGAATCTGAAATCAATGCCACAAATGAGTATTATTTAATGCATGGTTTGGCAGTGATTCATAAGAAACCAACGCCGGTTCAGATTGTTAAAGTGGATTATCCTAAACGAAGTCGCGCTAAGATTACAGAAGCTTATTTTCGTCAAGCCTCAACAACCGATTATTCGGGTGTTTATCAGGGACGTTATCTGGATTTTGAGGCTAAAGAAACACAGAATAAAACGAGTTTTCCGCTTAAAAATTTTCATGAACATCAAATTGTACACATGGAAAATGTCCTAAAGCAAGAGGGTATTGCCTTTGTCTTGCTCCACTTTTCTGCCCTATCAAGGACTTTCTTGCTTAAAGCAAGCGACTTAATCCCATTTTTTAAAGAAAAAGAAGGTCAAAAATCGATTGCACTAGCATTCATCGAAACAAAAGGGTATGAACTTCCAACTAACCAATTACCTAGCATACCTTATCTCGACTGCATCCAAAAAATTATAGGAGGTGACTCACATTTCTAACCTACGAAAAAGTAAACGAAAAATGAATTTACGTGTCATAAGAGTTGTCAAATGGTGTCTCATCTCAGTTTTCATGCTCATTATCATCGGTTTTGCAGCTGGTGTTGGTCTTTTTGTATATTATGCTAAAGATGCGCCAAAATTGGAAGAGTCTAAGTTGCAATCTAAACCGTCATCGGTTATTTACGATAAAGATGGTCAGGTTCTAGTCGACTTGGGTATTGAAAAACGTGAATTAACTGACACAAAGGATATTCCATTGGAGTTGGTTGATGCCGTAACTTCAATCGAGGATCATCGCTTTTTCCAGCACCGTGGTGTTGACCCGATTCGGATTATATCATCGGTTATTCATAACACGCAAAATGACAGCATGCAAGGTGGTTCGACCTTGACTCAGCAGCTGATTAAGCTCTCTTTCTTCTCGACTAAAGCCAAAGATGCGACGATTAAACGTAAAGCGCAAGAAGCTTGGATGGCGGTGAACCTTGAGCGCCAGAACACTAAAGAAGAGATCATCACCTACTATATTAACAAAACATACTTAGGTAATGGTTACTACGGGATGTTGACTGCGGCTAAGAGTTATTTTGGCAAAGACCTCAAGTCTCTGGATTTGGCGCAAATTGCGCTGCTTGCTGGCATGCCACAGGCACCCAATTCTTACGATCCTTATGCCCATCCGGAAGCAGCAAAAGAACGTCGCGATATGGTGCTACGTGCCATGTACCGCTACAAAAAGATTTCGAAAAAACAAATGGATCAAGCCATTGCTGAACCTATCACGGAAGGTTTACAAGCGCCGTCAACTAGCAAATCGATTCCAAGTTATCTTGATAACTACATCAAACAAGTTATTTTAGAAGTAGAAGATAAAACTGGTTTGGATGTTAACAAAGCAGGTCTTAAAATTTATACACCATTGGATAATGCGGCGCAACAGAGACTTTGGGATATCTTCAATACAGATCAATATGTGAATTTCCCAGATGATCTTTTCCAAGTTGCATCAACAATAGTTGATGTTAATTCTGGCGCTGTCATTGCGCAGCTTGGTGGTCGGAAACAACCGACTGATGTGACATTTGGCTTGAACCAAGCCGTTGAGACAAATCGAGATTGGGGTTCAACTATGAAACCCCCAACAGATTATGCGCCTGCTTTTGAATATGGCGTCTATAAATCAACAGGTGATATCATTGGTGATACTTGGTATCTTTATCCAGGTACCAATATTCCAGTCTATGACTGGGATAAGCAATATCAAGGCAATATTACAGTTCGTAAAGCAGTTTGGGGCTCAAGAAATATCCCAGCGGTCAAAACATTAGCATCTGTCGGCCTTGATAAGTCACAAGCCTTTCTTGAAACTTTAGGCATCAAATATCCAAATATGCAATATTCAAATGCCATTTCAAGTAATAACAATGGTGAAGGCGGAAAATTTGGCGCAAGTTCAGAAAAAATGGCTGCTGCCTATGCAGCGTTTAGCGCAGGCGGAATTTATACGACACCTTACTATGTCACTAAAATTGTTGATGCAGAAGGAAAAGAAACGACCATGAAACCTGAGCGGAAGCGTGCGATGAAAGCATCGACAGCTTATGTGATGACAGACATTCTCAAAGGAGTTATTACAAACGGTACGATGACTAACGGGGTTATTCCTGGTCTCAATCAGGCTGGTAAAACCGGAACATCAAACTATGATGATACCCAGTATGACCAAGCGATGGAAAATATAGATGGCCCTTATGATGGCAGCTCACTTGCACCAGATGAAAACTTCGTCGGCTATACACCTCATTATTCAATGGCGGTGTGGTCAGGGTATGATAATCGAATGACACCAGTCTGGGGATCGAAACTCTACCTAGCACTTGATGTTTATCGTGAAATGATGACCTATCTGGCCTCAACGACCGATAATACTGATTGGACTATGCCTGAAGGTGTCCAAAAAAATGGTAATGAGTTAACGATCACCAACTAAATACAAAAAATGATATGGAATTAACCATTCCTATCTTGACAAAACCTACTATTCTATTATATAATGGAATGGTTGTGGCGGTATAGCCAAGTGGTAAGGCACGGCTCTGCAAAAGCTTGATCGTCGGTTCAAATCCGTCTACCGCCTTCACAAACAAATATCAATGAGCCCAGCAATGGGCTTTTTTGATACCATCACTTGATTGGACTGCATCAGCGCTCCTTTGCGAGCAATGCTGTTCTCCAGTCATGAAAGGAAAAGATGATAATGAAAAAAGTTACCTTATATGCTCTTAGCATCCTCTCATTGGCCATGCTGGCTGCTTGCCAACCGGCACAAGAAGAGACTCCCCAAAGAAAGCCTCTTGTGAGCAGCTCTAAAAAAACTTCTAAAAGCTCTAAGAGTTCTAAAAGTTCATATTCTAAAAAGTCATCCAGCAAAAAGGAATTTTCATCAGGCTTCGACGATGATCATTCTCATAGTTCTTCAGACTCTAACACGCGCGAGGATCCTAACTATACAATGAGCTTGATGGACCAAGGAGAATCACTAGAAGCTATCGGGGATATCCCTGAAATGCCAAAATGGGCTGCCTTCAAAGAAATTAAAGTGGAAATCCTTGTTGGAAATGAAACCCTTGCCCCTACTACAAAAGAAGAAGCCATCAGCAAGTTAGGTCCTACTGATTCCTCTTCTGGTAATGATGGTTACTGGCATGGAGATGGCTCTGCTATCTTGATTGATTTTAATGAAAAAGGTCAAGCCACTAACAAAATTGCCACCTTGCCTAACTCTAAAAAGGTTACGAATCTCAAGGATATTCAACCTGGAATGACGGCTAAAGAAGTCATTGAAAAACACGGCCGTCCAGAAACTGTTTTCGTCTTTGGCTACGCGACTATCTTTACTTGGAAAGGTGAAGACGGGAAGGACTACTCTGTCGGTTTTGACAAAGAAACAGTCTTCCAAGTCTCTGAACCTGCATAAGAATCCCTTCTCAACAAACAAAAATCCTCCAAGACCAGCGTCTTGGAGGATTTCTTTCTATCAAGGGGAAGGCCCCTTTTTTCATCCATTACAATTCTGCAATTTGATTGAGGTTGACTTCTGCCACAGTGTCATTTCCAAACATGGTGATAATCATTTTCACCTTGTTGTTATCGATTTCTGTGATCTTACCAGTATAGTCTGTGAAGGCACCGTCGATGATACGAACCGTATCGCCCACCTTGACATCCAAATCAAACTCTTGAACAGTTTGACCCATAGAGAGCAAGATGCTGCGGATTTCTTCTTCCAACAATGGAGTTGGTTTTGAACGGTTCCCGTGTGATCCGACGAAACCAGTAACGTTCGGTGTATTCCGAACGACAAACCAAGCTTCATCTGTCATGACCATTTCTACCAAGACATAACCTGGGAAGCGGTTTTCTTCGATTTCTTTTGTTTTACCGTTTTTCTCAACTTGTACGGTTTGAGTTGGAATCTCTACACGCAAGATGTTTTCTAACATATTGTAAGTTTGCGCACGTTGCAAAAGATTCTCTTTTACCTTGTTTTCATATCCTGAGTAGGTTTGTAGTACAAACCAGCCTTTATCAAAACTGTCCATTTGGGCATCCTTTCTTTCTGTTTAGCCTGCTCGAGCTTTTGTGAACATACTAAAAAAAGCCTCTTGGCTTTCCTTTTCCTAGCTTCATTATACCACATTTTGCAGGAATGCAAAGAGGTTTGCTGATTTATTTTTAAGAAAAGACTACAAAAAGTGGGACCCTGGGGATCCCACCTGGCTTCTTTTCTTAAAAGAAATTGATCATGTGCAATAGGCCACGTGCAATGACTTTGTCAAACAAATAAATCAAAGCTACAAAGAAAGCGGTGTACTCAATCACTGAGATAAAGTTTTTCCATCTTTCCTTGCGATTTGGCCAAGTTGTATCTTTTAGTAAGACGAAAATATCTTTAATGAATTTCACAACTCTCTCCTATCGTGTTTCTTTATGGATGGTATACTTGCTGCAATGCTTGCAGAATTTATTGACTTCTAGACGTGTTGGTTTTGGCGTCCCACTCAACTTAATGGAGTAATTGCGTGACCCACAAACCGTACACGCTAGACTTGCTTTTTTTAATGCCATAACGCCTCCGTTCACCCCATTATAGCAAGTTTTCCACGTTTTGACAAGAACAGAATCTCCTGTCAAGAAAAAAGCAAATCTAAAGCGTTATCACTCTGGTTTTTGCCTCATTTTTGGTAAAATAAAACAAAAGGAGACGAATATGAAAAGTGATAACCTAAAAGAAAGTAGAAATATCGAAGACCGCAGAGGGCAAAGCTACTCCCAGTCTTCAGGCAATAGTAATCTTGGCGGAGGCATTTTACAGATCTTACTATCGCCGGGGAGCTTCAAAAGCAAGATCGTCCTCATCCTTCTTCTGGTTCTTCTAGGAGGTGGTGGCGCTAGTCTTGGGGGTCTCTTTGGAAATGGGACTTCTTCTCAACCTTACCAATCCACCCAAGTCACGCGCACCAACAAGACCCATGTCGACGATGCAGATGCCCAGTTCGTCAGCAAGGTCCTTGCCACAACAGAAGATCATTGGCACAAGGTCTTTCAAGCTGAAGGACGGACCTACCATGAGCCCAAACTAGTCTTCTATACCGGACGGACACAGACAGGCTGTGGGGTTGGACAAGCATCGGCTGGTCCTTTCTACTGTCCAACCGACAAAAAGATTTATTTGGATATGAGCTTCTACAAGGAATTGACAACCAAATACAAGGCTAGCGGGGACTTTGCCATGGCTTACGTGATCGCCCACGAAGTCGGGCACCATGTACAAAACGAGCTGGGAATCCTTGGCAAATACCATCGGATGCAACAAGGTCTTTCTGAAAAGGAGCGAAATGCCATCAGTGTCCGCATTGAGCTACAAGCCGATTATCTAGCCGGTGTCTGGGCCCGCTCCATTCAAGATCGAAATCTTCTGGATATTGGCGATATCGAAGAAGCCATGAATGCAGCCCATGCAGTCGGTGATGATACTCTCCAGGAGCAAGCCTACGGCTACTCGGTACCAGATAGCTTTACCCACGGAACCTCCGAGCAACGCATGCGCTGGTTCAAACGGGGCTACCAGTACGGAGATCTCCAACACGGCGATACCTTTAGCTTGTCAGATAGTGAACTTTAAACAAAAATCTATTCAGAAATCCTTCTGAATAGACCTTTTAGAATATAGATAAATTGCATTTTACATAAAACAACCTAAGTGACGTTGAAAAATTAAAATAATAAATACTATTAGGATCATTTCAACAGAAACTTTCCGCCGTGAGAAAAGTGCTAGAAACACTATTGTTTCTAGCACTCGGGAGTTTTGGAACCCTAGGTCCAAAACTAAGTCATGGAACTTCTTCGAAGTTCGCTGACGTCCGTAATCACCTAAGGAAAGTTTCTAAGAAGACTTTGACTTCAATCTGCAAAAAACGATTCAGAAAAATTTCTGAATCGTTTTTTTGATTAGAAGCCAAGCCAGCCTTTGAAGGTATCCCAAGCGTTTTTCGCTTTGCCTGGGATATCGGCCTCGTCGATTGCTTTTTTCGCATCATCGACCATATTCGACGCTTTTTCTTTGACATCCTCAAAGAAACCTTTGTCTTCTTTGCTATCTGTTTCTGTATTTTCTTCCCCGACTGGCGCAATGCCGTTTTCAGCATAAGAGTTCTTCACCGAGTCAAACTGGGTACCGTCTGTATAAGGCAGAACACTGTTGGCAACATTGCGGAAGATCTCTGACGCCGTTCCGGCACTACTATCGGTCAGGTAATGACCTTCATCGGTCGTTGGGAAACCAAGCCATTGACTGATGACCACATCTGGAGTGTATCCGATCACCCATTGGTCTCCAGAGAGGTCCTTGTTAAAGCTGGTCTCTGTCGTACCGGTTTTCCCTGCCATGGTATAGCCATAAGGCGCAGCGTTGACCCCTGTACCATTACTGAAGGTTCCCAGCATCATATTGGTCATCTTATCCGTTGTGGATCCACTAAGCACCCGGGTTGATTTCTGACTGTGGCTCTTGACCACTTGGCCACTGGCATTTTCGATCTTGGTAATGAGGTGGGCATCATTCATGACCCCGCCATTGGCAAAGGTTCCATAGGCTTGGGCCATCTGCATCGGATTGGTTGTCACACCAGCTCCCAAGGCAACAGCAAGCGACTTGTCCACCTTGTCCATGTTGAGACCGAATTTTTTTCCGTACTCAAAGACCGTATTGAGGCCCAATTCATTAGCGGTCGCTACTGCTGGAAGGTTGAGAGATTCTGCCAAGGCCTGGTACATCGGTACCGTTGGGCTCGACTGGATTCCTGCATAGTTATTGACTTCATAACTTCCGTATTGGGTGGTACTATTATCCAGTTCCTTATTGGTCGACCAACCTTCTGCAACAGCTGGGCTATAGACCACTAAAGGTTTGATGGTCGATCCCGGACTACGAGCAGCTTGGGTGGCATAGTTGTAGGTCCGAAAACCTGGATTTTCATCGCTACCGACACGCCCTACGAGAGCCCGAACCCCACCAGTCTTAGGATCAAGGGCCACACTACCGGACTCTGCACGCGTGCCGTCTTCCGCTACCGGGAAGAGGGCTGTATTGTCATAGATTACCTGCATGCTTGCTTGGTAATTTTGATCCAGCTCGGTGTAGATCCGGTAGCCATTTTTGACAATATCTTCT
>SKEM01000615.1_pt1 | contig 22453 bp, 28 predicted proteins | sample 4826731 | NCBI WGS metagenome assembly SKEM01 (sample SAMN11008809, study PRJNA524170) | human gut metagenome | biome: Human fecal sample; material: Feces; isolation source: fecal sample from pouch patient p37 | host: Homo sapiens | place: Israel: Tel-Aviv | collected 2015-07-27
TTTTAAAGAAAGGAGGAAAAAATACTTGATAATAGGTCAGTTCTGACCTATTATAAACACATCGAGAGGGGATGGTCCCCAATCACCAAAGCCGCTCAGCGGCAGGAGCTTAAAAATGGAAAACCACGCCAAATTTGTTGCTACTGAAATTCTTAATCAGCTTGGTGGAAACCGCTTTATTGCTATGACAGGCGCAAAGAACTTTGCCTGTTTTGATGAAAATGGTGAGTGTGGTCTTTGCTTTCGTTTGCCTTCAAATTTTGCAATGAAGGGAATTAATTTGGTTAAAATCAAATTAACCTTCTCTGATACATACCTGGTGACATTTTCCCGTGTCCGTGGAGCTACAGTAAAAGAAATATCAAAATTTGATAATATTTATTGTGATCAGCTTGAATGTTTGTTTAATGAACAAACCGGACTTGCAACCAGATTGTAATTTTTAATATGGGGGGATTCCCCCCATATCAGGAGGATAAATGAAAGTTCTTATTGGTAATATAAATATTGATAATTATCATATGCTGTCTGCATTAGCTGGGATTGCGGGATTTGACAGGAGCATTCAGTTTACATGTGAAATATCAGCAAGTATCGAAATTATGGAGGATGATTTCGTAAATAAAGCTGGTATATTAAAGATGTTAGATGAATTTATTGAAAATGATTTTTCAATAAAACTCGTTTAGAAAATACTTGATAATAGGTCATTTATGACCTATTATTAATGCATTGAGAGGGGATGGTCCCCAATCGCCAAAGCCGCTCAGCGGCAGGAGATTAAATATGAAACAATCTACTTTTCCTGTTATCGTCTCTACAACTGGTCATGTGTTTTCTGTTGTGCGCGTGACGCTTTGCACAATTTGCCTTAAACATGAAAAAACAGGCGAGGCTTATGTCGTCATTTTTACAGACTGCCATAATATCCGTGATTATAAAAAGGGCGTTGTTCCGGCTCTTGGGGAACTTTATCAGGAAGATGTCGATTTGATTACCGGAAAAAGTTAAAAGAAAGGGGCTATATGCCCCTTTACTGTTAAAAGGGGAGACTATCTTGATATGAAGATAAGAAAAGGTGACAGACAATATTATCTGAATAAAGAAGGTGATACGTTTCATCTGGTGAAGCGAGTAAAAACTTTTTCTAAGTCTGCGACTTTAGGAAAAACGAAAGCAACGGTGAAAACTGTTGCTGATCTTGTTTTTCATGAGGAGGCATTCGACACTATCGACTTTGCCAGCGACGGATTAAGAGAGAATGATAAAGAAATTGTTTCTATGATGATTCAGGAAATGAGTGAGGGAAAAAATGCCAAATGAAAACACACCAGAAAACATTAAACGTCTGCGGCAAAAAATTGGCCTGACACAGAAAGAATGTGCTGAAATATTCAGCATGAGTCCGCGTACCTGGCGTCGCAAAGAAGAACCTGTCGGAACTGCAAGCGGTACAGCACTTACACCAGTAGAGTTTAAATTTCTTCTGCTTTTAGCTGGAGAACACCCTGATTATGTACTTTGTAAAAGGAATAAAAAGAATTCTGATTCTGGAAGTAATTAAGGAATATTAAGATGAAAATAGAATTAACGTATGACGAAATCACGGAATAAGCTACAAAAAACATAACTGAATTTATGGCTGGACTTAATAGCCCCAGTTGCATTGAACAATGAGCAATTGCGCCCGTAGCTCGCTGACGCTCACACGCGCAGTACAGCGCCCCGCCCTGCTGTAATGCACCAGGACGGCGTAAACTCGCTGTCGCTCGCGCTAACTGCGGCATTCTGCGGCGCAAATCAGCATGATCATGGCCTGTTGGTCTGTTCTGGCTTTGCAGGGCGAAGGGATGGCCCTGTGCATCCTGGTATGTTCGTCAGCGGCTGCGCCGCGCTTCGGGGCGATGTGGCCCCGCTGCTCCCTGGTATTTTCTTTCGCCCCTTCCATGCCCTGTCGGGCATCACATGAATATAACTATATGTATTTTATGGTGTTTTTTTTGAAGAATGGAGGGAAAAATACTTGATAATAGGTCAGTTCTGACCTATTATAAACACATCGGGAGGGGATGGTCCCCAACCACCAAAGCCGCTCAGCGGCAGGAGCATGAAAATGCATTTCACAACTTTTCTAAAAAAACATTTCGATATAGAAAAAGTCGTTGGTACTTCTGATTCTGGAAATGATACCGAATCTATTTATGTTTATGAAAAAGGAAATGATTGCGAACCGTTGTTTATTCTGCATGAATCCTGGCTAAATGCAGAAATTAAAAAGTGTGGGGTATGGACTATTGGCGATATATATTCCACATTGGAACACGGAAAAGAATATTCTGAACAGGAACTAATAAAAATGATTAAGGAGGGTAAAGTAATCAGCAAATATTAATTTGGGGTTGGTAACAGGCTGTGGGGCAGCCTGTTACCAAATGACAGATCATCTTTGGAGATTCTCAAATGTCAGTATGTGAAATGATAGAGCTTGCAAACCGCATTGTAAATGGGGAACCTGTAAAAACACCCGCGATAGAAGCATGGATTATTAGCGAAATCATTTGGTGGGCGCATAACCGGGATAATGCTTTAGTTTGAGTCATATATGGGGAGAGTGTCATGCTCTCCCTTTCTTATTGTGTAGCGCGTTGTATTACATAGTTAGCTTTACGTTGTAAAGATTTTATTGTCTTTACAGTGTGGTGCGTTTTCCGGCGGTTGCGCTGCGCTTAGGGGTATGTGGCTTCGATGATCCAGGGTATTTCGACGTAATGCGTTGTATTACGATGTATACTCTTTAATTGCTTGCAATCTCTTTTCACGTTCGTTGCTTTGTTGGGCCTTTTCCAGTTGGCTGTATATGTACTCTTCATCTTTACCCGTGAGTATTGAGCCGGAGAGCAGACGATTAATAACTATACGTTTAATTTCTGGGTAATCTTTGGTTTTATCGAGTATGGACAATATGTGGTCACTGCTAAGAATTATCCCACTCCATGAGTCTAAATAGCTCTTAAAAATCACAATCATAAACACACCGAAAAGCATTATGATGATTGTTACCACATTAATGCTAAACGTTGATATAAAGGTATACGCGGCCACACCAATTATTGCTAAACAGAGACATAAATAAATGAAACCGATTTTGTTGCGTTGCTTTTTTTCTGCACGATCATGATCATCTATGATTTCCAGTATCTTTTCTGGGATTAGTTGAGTCATTTTCTTTCCTTATTTGGGACACGGAGTGTTTAATTACATAGCTTTACATTGTAAATCTATGTTTGTCTTTACGATGTAAATGATGAGATGTGCAGTTAAAAGTGTCAATCAGATATCATATAGTAAAATACTATATTATTTTCTATGTATCACATACACAGCGATAAAACTGGATAAATGACTTACACTGTAAAGATTGAGCTGTCTTTACAGTGTGGTTCATAAGTCATACGAATGAAATAATTTGCCTTTGTGTGTATGCGTGTGTATAATTATCCTCAGGTTAGGGAGGACATATGAAATCTGCTGACCTGTTGAAAGAACTGATAGCTGCTGGTTGCGAGTTGAAACGGCATAAGGCAAGCAGTCACCAGATATGGTGGTCGCCAATAACAGGAAAAACTTTTCCTGTTCCTCATCCTAAAAAGGACTTGCCGCTAGGTACTGTCAGATCGATCAAAAAAATGGCGGGGATTTAATCCCCGCCGACTTTGGAGGTAGCCATGTTCTTTTCTGTTGGTGTCGAAACACCGAAAGATGATCATACAGCATACGGTATCACCGTTCCGGTTTTTGATTGCTTTGATTTTGGATGTGTTTCTGCTGCTGATTCTCAGGCAGAAATACCCGCAATGGCGCGTGAAGCGATATTGGCAATCGTGGAAGAGATGGTAATAAGCGGTGCTCATTCTGTTGATGATATTCATGATGAAGGGTGTTTGACTTATTCCGCCAACCCAAATTATAACCACTGTGATAGCTGGTTTGTAATTGATGTTGATTTGTCAGAAATTGAGGGCAAACAACAACGTATTAATATTTCATTGCCTGATGTATTGATTCGTCGTATTGATGGATATGTGAGAGAAAGTGGTGGCGTATACAAAGATCGTAGCCATTTTCTGGCTCAGGCGGCACGTCATGAACTTGCATATAAATAAAACTATCCCCGCGTTGTGCGGGGATTTTTTTGATAGCTAACCGCTCGCCGCAGTCCAGCGACCGAGCATAGCGAGCGAGCGACGAGGAAGCGGAAGATCCACCGTTGCCAGGAGAAAAGCAGGTACGCACTATGCGTTCTGCCCTAGTGATGCTTTCACAAACCACGCAGCCTGAACTATTACGCCATGAATCCAGCGTAAATCGGCATCACGATTTTCTTTTTTCATTTTTTCGCCACTTAAAGCCTTGCTTACGTGACTTTTTACCAGATTTTCGTGTAATTCTTTTGCTTCTTCAATTGTGAAACCACCAGGCAAATTTGGCGCTTCTGCTTCCAGTGATGCCAGAGCAATTTCATAAGCCCGGCGCTCAATATTGTCTCGGACGTCCAGGCTGCCTATGCGCTCTTTGATTTCTTTAATCATTTCTTTGTCGGTTAAAGTTGTCATGCCGCGTTTCCTTCTTTCTTATTAACAATTACACCGTCATATATTTCATTAAGGTGTCCTCTTAGCTCCATGCGCCTTAATGCAGATAACATGTAATCGCATTCAACCTGCTTATTCCCAGTAAATGGCTTATCGTCAGGATTACCCCAACAGCAATTCCCCTTGGGCCATCCATGTACTTTCCGTACTCTTCCGTTAACAACGTGAAGTAATCCCCAGCCGGGAGGTAAATCCTCAACTGAAATAATTCCCGGCTCACTAATAAAGAATCGCCAGTCGCCCATTCCAAGAGACGGATTTTTACGGAAACGCTTTTTTCTATCTGCCAACAAGTCAGCACGAGAACACTTCGCCTCTATCAAGCATGATGCTGAATTTCTGAATCCCATAGCATCTGGCTGTTCTCCGGTACTGGTTACAGCTATAAAGCGGTCATGAAAGCAAACCTTGAACCCGTTGCGCTTAAGGAACTTGTACGCAATCTGACAGAGTTCGCGGTGTGTTAACGCCATCTCACTCTCCTTTAGTGCGCAGATAACAGTGGTTTTTCCAGCGGTTTTGCACCGCGCTACGCTTATCTTTGACTCCCTCTCTGGCAATTCCGGAAAATGAGAACAACACCACACGGCGATTGCTAACTCTCAACCACTGGCTGGGGTAGCAAAGTCTGTATACACGGGAAATTAGCATCTTTGCTTTACGATTGTTGGTTGCCATATCGTTCATCCTTTGATGCCTGTATTTACAGCCTGGCAAGCCTCTTCGAGAACCCACTCAACAGCGTCTTTCCATGCTACGGTTTCGACTGGCGGATTCTCACGCTTTACCTGTTCATAGAAACGCACTGCGTTTACCAGTCCTGACGCTGGCAATACGGGGTGATGGTAGAGTGGCACAGTTTTGTACAGTGGCTCGCCAGGAGTTCTGTCAACCTGATTCCATTCTTCAACCCAGGCATCAACAACCGCTTTGCTGGTTGATACATGTTCTTCTGAATCTACATTTTGTCCTGATATACAGAACATAACTGCCTCTGCTTCCAGCGATGCCAGAGCAATTTCATAAGCCCGACGCTCAATATTATCTCGGACGTCCAGGCTGCCAATTCGCTCTCTGATTTCTTTAATTAGTTCTTTGTCCTCGTCGGTAAAAGTGGTCATTAGGGACTCCTTTTCATATTTATGGCTTTCTTGAATCAATTTCTTCTAGTTTGAGTTTTATATTTTGCTGGTCTGATTTTGGTAATTTTCTCATGCTCTCTTCAGTTATTTTTTTCATATCAAGAAAAGCTCTTGCATAGAAGCGCAGGCTTGCCTCTTTTTCATGTTGTGCAACATACCAGGTTGCGCCAGAAAATGCCGCAGACAGGCATAATGTGCACAAGGCACAAATTGCAATGGCTGTTCTTGTACTGAAGGGCTTTACAGCCTTAGATAATGACTTCAACTTTTCTTCATATAATTTGTTGTTTTTTTCCTGGTTGCGTTTAATTCCAGATATGAGTTCAATAATATCATCTGTTAATTTTTCTTTTACCTCAACACTTGTTTCTTTTAGATCGTTTTTTCCCTCTTCTACTTTTTCTTTTATTTCATTATCCAGATCGCCGCACGTCTCAACGATATTCTTGAATCTTTGAATATAGTCATTTTCTACAGATGAAACAACCTGTCTGAAGCCCTCAGACAGGGCTGTGAAGTTAGCTTGTAACTCATTGCTGAATTTTTCCTGTATCTTTTGGTTCAGAAAAATTAATGAAATAACTGGATCATCTTTTGATATTTTATGCCCTGTCTCCTTGAATACATCAACAATAAAATTATCAATATCTTCACTGGAAACAGCCTTTTCAGGCTGTTTTAATTCTGGCTGATTAACTGTACTCATATTATTCACCGTGTTCATCGTCATAGATGCTATCTAATTGTTTGTAAATGTCATTGAAGACTCGTTTTAATCTTGACTTAGCCATTAATCCAAAATGGTCGGATTCAAGAGCTTCTTTCAGTGTTAGTGATTTTTCTGTTAGTTCTTTGATGTCAGAGGCAAAGGCATCACTTTTTCTGTCCTGAATAACCACAACGCCAGCGATTACATCCTTGTTTTTTTCAATGAATTTAGTTTCTATTAATGGGATATTTTCAAGTGCTGGAATACCCTGAAATTCATTTATCCAGACAATAAGTTTTACCTTACTTCCTTTAACCAGTTCTTTCAGTTCTTCAAATCCCTGCAAGGTATCCGCAAGAGCTTGTCCACCAACGATAACAGTATGGATATAAACGTCTTGTTCTACATCTTCAAACATGTCCATAACACAGTTATCATTGAAATACTGAATTAACGGTAAAAATGTAGATGCGCCATTGTCAATAACAAAGGTATTCTGACTATTGGTCAGCATTGATTCGAACATTGGATCGAATTTGGATTGTATTACTTTGCTGTTTTCAGTGATTTGTATCAAATCTGCATTTAATCTTTTTACTTTTACCGTAGTTGTATTAACCGGGTCTGTGTCACCGACTACGATATTATCCATGTGATTTTCATCAATAAAGTATTGTGCCAGTATTGCGGTCGCAAATGATTTTCCAACACCACCTTTACCCTGAAGGATGAAATTGATTGAGTTTTTCATTTATAATGCTCCTTTACTTAAAGATATTTGTTTATGAATTTTTCATTCGTAGCACTTGGATCGTGCTCTATTTCTTTTTTGCTCTCACTAATGTTTGAAAAAAAACCTTTTACCCCCCCTCTCGGTTCATCGTCTTTAGCTTCATTCTGATCAATTACATCTATGGTTTTTGCCTGTTCTTTTGGTTCAGAGCATTTTTGTCTTTTTTTAGCCCTCTCTGTCATGTTTATATAAGTCTTTTGGGCTAGTTCTGTCTTGGTGTTGTTGTTTATGTAATCAGCTATTTGCTCCCATGTATAATATTTCTTTGCTTCAAGTATATTTTGCAAATACATATTGAAGACAGCTTGTTTTGATTTCGATTTTGTTTCGTTTATAGCCTCGCATATTGGAGATAATAAACTCTCGATCTTTTTCATTTGTTACATTTCCTCTCTCTCTCGCTACCTCCTACATTGGCATAATACCTTATTTAAAGCAATTTGCTCGCCGTTTGTGTGGGTGATTATGTGGGGTGTTTTGTGGGTTGTCAATGGGGTTATGGTCTTTTTTGTGGGTTAAAGTGTAGGTGATTGTGTGGGTTGTGTGTTTTGAGTTGTGGGTGATTATGTGAGTCATTGTGTGGGCTGTATGCACGGCATTTTTTGTTCTTCTAAAACACAGGCACGATACCGATTGTACACAAGACCGTTCCGGTCATGTTACAATCGTGTGCCAAAGGGGGACGCCCCTTTGAAACCCCGAACGATGCAGCCGTTCTTATGCGGTTCTACGAACCTTGAGGACATATGAAGAAAAAAACCAACAAAAACGTTCATGTAACATTCAGACTTACCGAAGAAGAATATGCTCCGTTCGATAGGGCTATAAAAGAGCTTAATATTAGTAAGTCTGAATTTTTCAGGCTGCTTACTATTGGTAAAATAAACACATATGCATCTGATAAACGTAACATACCAGAATACAAACGTTGTCTTTCTCAGTTGAGTTGGGCAGGAAACAACATAAATCAAATAGCGCACCGATTAAATTCAGATCATTTAAAAGGTATTATATCAGAATCGCTTTATAAAAAGGTTTTAAATGGACTAATCGGTATTCGTGATCGCCTTCAGGAGATAGCTAAATGATTGTCAGATACGGTGGTGGTAATGATGGTATCGTTGATTATCTGATAAATGGTCGCAAAGCAGAACGCCAGTACACGCGTGATGAACTTGATCATCGTGTCGTTCTTGATGGTGATTTACAGACTACAGATAAGATTATTGATTCTATTGAAAACAAAAGTCAGGAACGTTATTTGCACATTACTCTGTCTTTTCATGAAAGTCATGTGTCGAATGAAGTGTTAAAGGCTGTTGTTGATGATTATAAAAAATTATTGATGAATGCTTATCATCCTGATGAATACTCTTTTTATGCGGAAGCTCATTTGCCTAAAATTCGTCATATCCAGGATAATAGCACTGGTGAACTTGTTGAAAGAAAACCACATATTCATATTGTAATTCCTAAAGTAAATTTGATTACTGAAAAGTTCCTGAATCCAGTGGGAGATGTTACCAAAGGGCATACAATTGAACAGCTTGATGCTATACAGGAATTTATTAATAATAAATATAATCTTGATAGCCCTAAAGACTATCCGCGTAAAGATGCGGATTACGGAAAAATTATAAGTAGAGTTAAGGGGGATCTTTACAAAGAGCATCACTCTGAATTGAAAGGTGAGTTGCTTTCGCGTATAGAGAACGAGAAAATTGAAAATTACTCTGTATTCAAAGATATTGTTGCAGAGTATGGTGAACTTCGTATAAGAAATGCTGGTAAAACCAATGAGTATCTGGCTGTAAAATTGCCTGGAGATAAAAAATACACAAACTTAAAAAGTCCTCTTTTTCGTCAGAATTACATTGAGACAAGGACATTAACACTTGAGAAACCAACACACAAAGAGACAGAAAAGAGACTTAATACCTGGTTAAATAAAACAAGCCATGAGATTAAGCATATTTTTAACCAGGCGGAGAAAACAAGGGAACTTTACAAGACATTAAGCCCTTCACAACAAATTGATTTCCTGCAAGAGAGGATAAAAGAATATGACTCAAGAGAAAAACTTAACGAAAGAAATTCTCAGCAAACGTCAGGACGAGAGGGAGGTTACAAGTCGTGTCCTAAAAAGTTTGCCAGAATCCGTCAATCTGAAGCAACAGTCGGATTGTCACGTATGCCCCAACGCGGTATGGTTTACGGAATCAATGGATTCACAAGACCCGACTCTGTCAGTGTATTGTCAGATATTTCGCAGCGTGATCTGGCAGAGCAATTACCGCAAAGAGAACATCCTGGTCAGGATGTGCGACGGGATTATGATAGACAATTCACAGAGTCAGGAATAAAAAGTCTTGAACGCTCTTCTTTTTTGTGTGAAACGATGTTTCAGACTCTGAATGAGGCGGCAGAGAAAAACGAAATTACAACGATGGCAGAAATTCGCAGAAATATTGATCCTGTCAGGTTTCTGTCTTCTGCCGCCGAGCGTTTTAATATTATTCCAGCGCAGCATAAAATCAGAACAGCAAAGGACGGCTCCCCCCGGTTTTCTGTGGGGAATCGTAATATGAACGCATCTGATTTTCTGACAAAGCATATTAATCTTGCCTGGAAAGATGCGAAATCCTTTCTGCTTGAAGTTTATTCACAGCAGTTAGAAAACACGCCATATACGCGCTATCCAACCTACAGACGCCTTACGCATCATGAAGCCCGTGAGCGTCTTAACTCACTGAATTTATCGGAAAAAACATTACGAAATACTATCAGGTTTGAGCGTGGCAAGCTGTATAATGATCTGCGAGAGATGAGACGCGAGTTGAAGTTAATACCACGTGAACAGCGTGATATTGCCGTGGGTGTGATTGTTTACAAAAAACTAACCACACTTGAGCGTCTTTCTGAACTCGACACAGAGGGGCGACACATAATTCGTCAATATCATGCTGACTGGCATAAGGATAAAGATGAAATGAAAGCCCTTGAACGTCTCAAAAGCTATCTCAACTTCGATGAAATCAACGCCATTTCTGCTGACGAACCCGAACTTTCGCTTCAGAAAGCGGTGGATTCCCAGCGCCGCTTAGAAGAGGCGAAAAAGGTTAACTCCAAACTAAAAGATCTTGTGATGGATAAGCAGGATTCCAGGATTGTTTATCGCGATCAGGAATCGGAAAAGCCTGTCTTTACCGACAAAGGGAACTTTGTCGTTGCGGGTAAAAATCCCTCAAAAGAAGAGATCGGAATAATGCTTGAGTATTCCAGGGAAAAGTTTGGTGGTGTACTCAAACTTACCGGCTCTGAAGATTTCAAAAAAATGTGCGCTGAAGTTGCCGCAGAGCAGGACATGAAGATTATTTTACGCCCGGAGCAGTATCAACAGATGATGCTGGAATTAAAAGCAGAACTTCAGGGTAATAAGTTTGAGCAGGTGGAAACACAGGAAAATAGCCAGGAGTCCGAATCCAGAATAGAGAAAGGTGATGCATTGAAGGAACAGGCCACCGAACAGGCACAGACCACAGAGCAAGCACAGGCCACCGAGCAAGCACAGGCCACCGAGCAAGCACAAGTCGCGGAGCAAGCACAGGTCGCGGAGCAAGCACAGGTCGCAGAGCAAGCACAGGTCGCAGAGCAAGCACAGGTCGCAGAGCAGGCCACATCTTCATATGATCCTGGTGTTATTACCAGGGCAAACACCCTGGATTCACAGATGCTTAGTAAAGGCACAAATGGTGAATTTGGCTATTTGAAATCTCTGGATAGCGATGAAAATGAGATTTGGGAAGTGCTGGGACATGTACCTGGAGACAGCGATGATATTTTTGACGTTGCCAGTTTTGATAATGAAAACGACGCAAAAGAATTTTGCAAAATTGTGAATGAGTTAGGTATTGACAGAACACAGGCTCTGATTCAGGAGCAGCTTACTACTCAACACGATCAGGCTACTGCGCAGGTGCATAATAAACAGGAAATTTATTGTATAAACTTTAGTCGCTTCCATGATTTGAATGAAGGTATCGTCTTTCATTCTAAAGATGCGGCTATTCAGTGTTATGAGGAAAGCAAATCTTCTGCAATAGAAAAATATGAAAGCAATTATTTAAATGGTGATGGTTTTGATACTGTTGTGCTTATGTCTAAAACTGTCTCAACCGATGAATTATCCTCTTATTCAGAGGGGGCATTAGTAACGTTTGATAGGCCATTTGAAATAATTGCCAATTCATATGAAGAATACCGTACTCCAGTGTATGCGGTTTCTTTTTCGAAGGATGAGTTTAGTGAAGATATTAAGACTTTTGAGTCATTGCACGACGCATCTGAATATAAAAATAAGATGCTTCAGGAGCACGGGCTTAACCAGGATGATATCTTAATCACACCTGTAACAAGAGAAGAAATCGCCTTTAAAGGAATTAAGGACGCTGTTAATGACGCTAATATGGCAGTGATGGAACAGGCGGGGGATTCGTCCAGAGAATCACCAGAAGAGATACTCGCCAGTATTTCAGCTAACGAGCATATGATCTCCGGGCTTGAAAACTTCCTGGTTAAAGACCGTTCTCAGTTCAGTTCCTGCAATGGGGATATCGTTGTGGAGGCGGAAATTACCAGGGGGGAAGGTGGTCTTTATCGCCTTGCGGTCGCTGGTAAGCATGGCTTAGAGCGTGGTGATGCAGTTGCCAGAGTGGATGTTACGGAGCAGCAATTTGCCGCGATCACTGGAAAAACACCTTCTGAAGTTTTAACGGGGGACCAAACATCGGCTCGTGTTCCGGTAATTACAGGTATCCATTTCAGTACAAGGGCTATTGAAAATGTGAATAAACTGGAACAACAGAAGGATTATGTCTATTTCTCAACACATGAAGGTCTGAATGCTGAAATAAAAGATTTCAGCTCTCTCAAGGATGCTATTGAGTGGGGCCGGGTTGAATGCGAGCTACATGATCTCAATAAGCGCGATACTGTCATTTATCGCGTCGAGTCTGAACATATTTCTCAGGGGATTGACGCTGTAATGAAAAATGCTGAACGCGTGGAGCGTCATGAAATTGAGAAAGCACAGGGACGGGATTGCACGCCGGAAGACGGCAAGATTCTTGAGGCAATTGATCGCTTTGAGGACAAGTTCAGAGGGGAAGGACTGAAGTTCGAAAGGGAGAAGGCCGAATCCGATTTGCTTAATCACGGATTCACTCGTGAAATGGCAGAAGATGCTCTTGGAAAACAATTTGTCCAGGCCAGAGAAGATCATCAGGAATCGCAGCAGCAGCGTGACGATTCACAGGACATGCACTAATTAAGAAAAAAGCCCGGTTTTCGGGCTTTTTAAGAAAAAAAGTCAACCCCAAACAGAAATAATAGCTACAAAAATGGACAGTAATAATGCAATAAAAGTAATGTTGAGCCATATGTTGGACGAGTCTTTTAAGACTAATATGGCTGTTAATGCCATTGTAATGAAACTAATGGTAATAATGGCTGCAAATAAATATTGTACAATGTTTTTTATTGTACTTGGTTGCTCCCCAATTCTTTCTCTGTAATTTGCATCAACATTAGATATCCATTGAAGTAATAGAGCAATAAAACAGCCTACTCCGCAAAAGGTGAATTGCACAGACGTTGGGTTTGAATCAAACAACGAGATCGCTAAGTTATATAAGTATATCGCGCCTGAAATCACCCCGACAACTAAAATAGAGATTAGTATAATCCGAAGAACTAATGTATTGCTTTCCTTTAAGGAATATATTAAAGCCGTTTTTTCGTATTCTTTCATGATTTAATCCGGTCTATAATTATAAGAACCAACAAAACTTTCTCAACCTCAACGTTAACATCAAGACACCTCACTTCATAAATGATCGCCTCAGTATGTCAAACAGAAAAAGGCAAAAAGCACTGGCGGACAGACACGGTAGTGTTTCAAATGGATTTTTTGACAAAATGCCGTAGCCAGCGAAAAAAAGACTAAACAGAAGGGGGATACAAAGAACAAACAATTTGAATATCTTCATAGGTCTTTATCCTTCTTTCATCATGGCTAGTTCCGTAATCCTGTTTTCTGGACGGTACTTTTCAGGCAGATAGAATGATTTATTGTCAGGGAATACCCATTCATCTTTATCAACGCCGAATAAACCACCTTGTTGAGCATCCAGTGCCTTTAATTTGCATGTTTTGGGTATTGATTCATGTAGTTCCTGCCTTTTCTCTGTTTCCTGAAGTATTTCCTGTGGTGGCATGATAAGTGGCATGATAACTGCGGGGGGAATCATCAGAGCATGTAACATACTTACGAATAAAAGCCATCGACATACTTGATCCTCGATATCATTGGTGATGCTATATGCTATCCCTGCATTGAAAAAAAAGAATATCATATAGACACAAATATATTGTGGCTGAATGACAATTAACTTTATCAGGTAGTAGAAGAAATTGTAGGTCTCGTAGAGGAAAAACATTCATACCACCTATAACACTATTAAGATAGCCTGCCAGATATCCATTTCAGACAGGCTATATACAGGGTTCAATTCATTCTATGAAAGGTGTATAGGGATTGCTGATGTTTGTGTCGATCAAACATCTAATATTAATAGATGAAAACTAATATACATATTTCCAGACGGATGGAGGGACTTTATCGTAGAGTTTATTCATTGTGAGTTCCGCAAGCCTGTGATCGGCGGCGGCATTAAACGACTCAAGCTCAGAAGGGGGGAGGCTGTTTTGGTTTTTTTCAATAATCTTTTCAAGTGTGTCGAGTGTTGAGCAACGTCTTAACTGAAAGAGCCAGTCTTGTTTTGTTTTCATTGTACAATTCCTGAAGAACATCCTTGCCCTATAATAGCTACAACGATGTTTGATTTCTACTGCTGGGTTTATTGACGGGAGAGCGGGCAGAAGAAAAGCCGCTGCCGCGCCCCCGTTCTTATCGGAAGTAAATATTATAATTAGTAATTAAGACAAGAACCAACAACAAAAGCGGAAACACATTTTTAATGGGGGGGACTGCGTTCGCCAGCCCCATTGTACTTACAAAACTGAAAGCAGCCAGTAATGTTGAAAACATAACGAAAAAACACATCTCAATAACATTGCCAGAATGAGATATCGTGGGAAAAAATATTCCGAAAGAGTTAGCCAGGGAAGACACAAGAGTTAAAACGACAAAGAAATTGTTAACAGGGAAAACAGAGTCGTTTCTGGCAATTGTGCTATCTTTATCCTTTTTTAAAATAATAAATTTCATTTATCCATCCCCCTAAAGCAACGTCTAATAATCTATGTTATGCGCATCAATGAGTGCACGTAGATGTTCTAACTCTTTCTCTTGCATCTGGCATAGATGATAGAGATTATCACATTTCGTGCGATATTCAGAGCATTCAGAAAGAAGACTGGCTGTTTTCAAATGTAACATCAGGATTATCACTAAAAAAACTAATACACTAACAGAGAAAAGCAACAAACCATTCACCATAAAATCTGTACTCTCCACGCCGAGAAACGAATCATGAGAATTATCATCAAAATAAACGGATATTTCAAAGGATAACGCCCTCCAGAGAAAAGGAGGGCTGTAGAATCATTTCTCGATGAGAAACTCATCAAGGGAACGACCTCCTGCCAGTGCTTCAGCAATCGGTTTTGGCGCTCGCCCACGACCAGACTTGGCGATTAACTGAAGCAATTCCTGACCTGAAAAGCCATTTCTGCTTTGCTTTCACTTCTTAGCCCTTGCCGGAAAACCCAGCTTCCCTGTTTTCTTATCCTCAAGGACAAGAACTGCATCATACGTTCCACCGCTTTTCTTTTTAAATCCCTTAATCAAATCGGTTTTTCCTGATTTAATAAGTTTTTCGGCCTGTGCCTGGGTGATTTTCTTGCCAGAAAACTCATTCCAGATTTTAAATTCACATCCTGTACAGGAATAGCTTTTTGGCCTGATAACAATCTGTTTACCACAGGAAGGGCAAGGAGAGGACAAGCGTTGTGACTGACCAGACGGCGCGCTGGGGGAAACTTTTATTTCAGCACTGTTCGCATTACTGATCATCGGTATCAGATCATTGTACAGTTCGTCAACGAACTGTTCGATGGTCATTTCTCCGTTTTCAATGAGTGTCTGTTTTTCCGCCCATAATGCCGTCATATCTGGATTAACAGCTATATCCGGCAGAGCATCAATAAGCGCATACCCGGTATCTGTCGGAATAAGTTTTCCTTTTTCCAGGGTGATATAGTTCCGTTTTTTCAGTGTTTCCAATATGGAAGCCCGCGTAGCTGGCGTACCAATACCGCCATGTTCGTCTTTTTTATCCCGATCTTTATCCTTCAGTAACTTTTTAATCACTGGATCAGTGACAAAATCTGCGACACGAACAAGCGCGGCAAGTAAAGTGGCTTCGGTGAATAATGGCGGTGGCGTTGTTTTCTTCTCATTCACAACCACTTCTTTTGTCGTCACTGTTTCTCCTGTGCGAATTTTACAGAGAAGATCAAAAGCGGAATCATCATTTTCGACTTCTGCTTCATCGTCCCCGGCATTTTCCACACCAAGAAACGCTTCAAATCCGCTGTCTGTAGTTTTCCTGGCACGGGCATAAAACGACTCATCACCACACTGAATGGCGACGGATACTTCCTGATATGCCTTTTCAGGCATGAACTGGACAAGATAGTGTTGTGCAATTGCCAGGTAAACGTTGCGTTCGTCGGTGCTCAGTGCGTTTACGTCCGGTACGCTAACGGTTGGGATGATGGCTGTATGCGCTGTTACTTTTGCGCTGTTAAATGCCTTGCTTTTACGTGTCGTATCAATATCCATTGGCTGATCAAACACCGACTTCAGGGCATCGATTATTTGTGGTGCTTCACTGAATTGTTCGTCTGAAAGATATGAACAATCTGAACGGTTGTAAGTAATTGCTTTGTATTTTTCGCGTAGCTGCTGTGTGATATCCAGCGTTTTTTGAGCAGTCATTTTGAATTTTTTGTTCATGTACTGCTGAAGTCGTACCAGGTTAAAGGGCAACGGTGCAGCCGTTTTTTTATCATCTGTTGCTGCCGCTTCAACTGTGGCTGGTTTTCCTGCAAGTGATGTTGCTGTTCCATTCGCCCAGGTTTTATCAAGCAATTTGCGGTCTGTCAGCGGTGCGAACTCACCAGGTTTCCAGTTCGCCCTGATAACATCAGCGCCGCGTTGAAAATGTCCGGTCATGGTGTAGTAGAAGCTGGATTTATGATTTTTATTGGCACGGGTGCGATTTACAATCAGGCCAAGCACGGGTGTCTGGACCCGTCCGACAGACAAAACACCTTTATAGCCTTTAGTTTTTGCCGGGATTGTGTAAGCACGCGTCATGGATAAACCGTATATCGCGTCGGCTACAGAACGCGCCAGAGCCTTGAGATAGAGTCCTCTGAAGTCACGGTTATTTTTGGGATTTGCCAGCGCCTTTTTCACAGCCGGAAGGGTGTTGTCGTTGATCAGAACGCGCTTAACGGGTTTTGTGTTGCCTGCATATTCCAGGACCTCATCGACAAGTAGCTGTCCTTCGTCATCAGGATCGCCAGCATGAATAATTTCGGTCACATCAGCACGCCTGATAAGCTCAATAATCGTTTTAACCTGTTTTTCGGCGCTTTCTACAGGCTGGTATTTTACGGGATAAAGACGCAAAGGGAGTGTTTCAATCTTCCACTCTTTGTATTCAGGATTATAGTTTTCGGGGGGCTGTGATTCGATAATATGACCAAAACAGTTAGTCACAATAGTATTATCACTTTCAAACCAGCCATCATGACGGGTAAAATTGCCACCAAGCGCCTTAACAATATCATTCGCTACTGCGGGTTTTTCTGCGATAAAAAGTTTCATTTTGTTATCCTTTACATTGAATTAATCTTTTGGCACAACGGATAGCACGTTCTTCTGATACTGCCTGTTGCCAGTTATCTTCACTTACTGGATGTCTGAATCTGCGTTCACAGCCATTAAAAGCAAAAATCCCCTCACGGTTAAGTATATTAGTTGCAATATCCTGGTCTTTAATTCTCAAAAAGGCTGTTACGGCAAAACCAGAATACGAAGAAATTTTTGAAATGATGCATTCATCAGCTTTTATTAACGCGGCAAAAGGAACTATCTTTTGATGACCACACGAAATCAGAGGGAGTGTGTGAATATCATAATAAGCTATTGAATGACAATCCATGCGGGTATCATCAATAGCTGCCAGCCAGAATCCTGTCTGGTCTTTTATTTTTCTGCTAATATCTGAATCTGAAACACCAGGATTTAATAAATATCCACCATAACAGACATGGAAGGGGTGAGCAGATTCATCAATATCAGGAAGTTCTTTTACCGGATTTTCTTTCCAGTCCTTCAGAACACCGAATTCAAGAGCATCCAGCAAAAACTTTCGTTCAAATCCATCAAGCAATGCATATTGCATGTTAAACCTCTCAAAGAAGCTCTGATTTGTTGACTTCATGGTGAACCAGTTCACCATTGCGTAAGACAAACAGGTAAGAAAACTTTCTTTCCTTATCTTTCAGTCATTTTTTGTATTCAGAAAGAATAAACACCCAGTCATCGGTGCTGTAATGAGATGCGATGACTCATTATCTTTTTAGTGATGAGTTGATTATTTTTAAAATATGCCTGCCTTTAATTAGCATGTTTCTGGAAACAGCCTGATTACGAATACCTCTCATCTGGTCAAACTGATAGGTTAAATCATGTTCTTTTCGTGAAAGTCCAAGAGTGGCTCTTTCATTATCCATCAGGACTGAAATTGCAATATATTCTCCAGATGCACACCAGTCTGCATAACTGGCAACGCAATGTTCCATCTCCTGACCTTCCTGACACAGAGCATCAAATGTAATTAATTCATTTACACCGTTATCAACTTTCTGCCAGTTTATCCCAGTTCCTTTCCATTTTGGGATTACGGGAATAACGTTATTCTTCACTTGTCGCGTCCATTCATCAGATAGTCTCCAGAAAGAAGGCCACTCCTGGTTTTTATGAATTAACCGTTCTTCTGCTAACAACCAGTCAATTGCATGACACAACTGATTCGTTTCCATTTCCCAGCGTGATGTTTGCCTGGATTCAGTATTACGGTCATAAAAGCCAATGTTTTTAAATAAATCACGATGATATTCTAGCCATTTTGAGCATATACGATAAATATCATTTTCTTTTTCTGGGTAAGCTCGAATGCTAATATAATCGATAATCCAGTAAATTGCTCTCACAGGATAGTTCTTGATAAGTGGATGGCGTAATAATCTGACTGTAAATCTGAATGATGCATTATCATGTTTATCATTTAAAGCATATACTAATGACAAACTAACATGTCGTAAACTTCTGAACTCACCATAACTAAGTTTGCAGGGAAAACTGATTTTTTTATATAACTCTTTTGTCTTTCCAGATAGTATAAACTGACCATTTTTATGTTGTTGTCTTAGACGACCAACCATAGGCCACAATCCGAAAAAATCCATATCATTCACAATATGGATTCGCTTTGAAAAATCCAGATAGTCCTCAAATAATGCCTGACGAATTGAATTGTAAGCTATCGAACAATGTGAAGCTCTGGCATATTGTGCAAATATCTTTTTATCTACCATTATCCATATAGCTTTACTCAATGCTTTTGAAGCATTAAATTCATTATCCACCCCTATAATTTTTAATGCTCTCTGATAAATTTTGTTTTTTATCTCTGCGAGTAAAATATGTCTGCTGATATATCGTATATTATAGGGGTAGTTGAATGATGCTATTTTACCAAGGCAATGAACAATGTCATGTATTCCATACTCATATGAGTAATATACATTGGATGGATATAGTGTGGAAATATAACGACTCTCACTGTTTTCCTCTTCCTCTCCAATGCGTAACAAATAGAGTTTGTCTTCAATTGAATATCCAGCCTCAATCAATGATTTGATGATGTAGCTAATCGCATATTTTAACCAGTCGTCCATGTCGTATGCAGATTTTTTAGACCAGAATAAAAAAATCTTACCAGGAAATGAATTTCTTCTGGTCCATACCCCAGTGTGCTTATCTCTTAGCTTGTATCCCCACAAAGTGATTTTGTTATTCTTTTTGTTTTTTCTAATACGAAAAACGCCACAAATGATAATGGAGATATACTTTTCATTCTCCTCTGTTTTTACAAGACGAAGCCCCCCTGTATTTTGATAGATTTTAAAAACATCATGCAACGTAAGAATATTATTGTCCCTTGTCTGTTGATTAATTACATACATGCCGCCACCTATTAAAAAGAAGCCTTTAATATTGCACAAAGATAAAAGGACAGAGTCATTAGTATCATTAATAAAGCTATGACAACCATCTCAACTGTTTCAGATATATTAAATTTTCTGTATATGATTCCTAATAAGAGGTAAACCGTTGCCCCCCAAAAGGCAAAGAAAGAAGCCATAAATACAGGATTGTCGAGTAAGTCATGTAAAGAATAAAACCAGTGACCAGCCGGATATGGCAAACCCAAAGAAGAATGCATTTTCTTGCCACCTTAATTTCTAATACGCCACTCCCACGGTGGAACCGGATTTGCATCGGCCCACAAACCGCGTTTTTGTTCCTGCGCTTCCCGTTGCAGAGCCGGTAATGACTCATCCTCGTTGTAACGTTCATATACCCATGCAGCGCCAGACTGAACCATAAAGCGGCTGGCATCCGTGCCGTTCGTCGTGAACACATGACCGATAATGCGTCCGTAGCGGTCTTTATGTGAATAAGAGACTGTCACCTGTTTACCTGCAACCAGAGTTTTAAGCTGACTAGTTGACCAGCGTCCAAAAGGTTGTTTCTTTTCAGGGGCATCGATGTTTATCAATCGGACTCGGATCGGAACTTCATACACAACAATTTTTGCGGGTAGTGTTTTAATTTCTATGGTGTCGCCATCGAGAACGCGAATAACTTTCCCCTGAAGAATTTTTTTGTTAAATGTATAAGGTATTCCACCTGCATTTGCAGACTGAAAAGCGGTAAGCAGATAAATAAATATTGTTAATAAGATTTTCATAAAAGATTAATGTTAATTTGTCTGTGCAATGGATAGAGCGTTGTTCTTATTTTCTTCCTGCCGCTTCGTCGAAAAATGATGATTTTCCTACTGCTGCGGCATCATACTGAAATGAATATCCAAAATCATCGTCATGCTCAAAACCTGTATTTTCTCCATTTTTTAGTCTGGAAAGAATAATCTCAAGTTGACTGATTATATCTTCCCTTTCACTATGACGAGTGCCTTGTAAGAGAATAGTTACTTGTTGCAAAGGATATGCATGTTCAATCCATGCCTGGCTAGGTCCAGAGTGCGTTGTATATAAATTTTTTTGTGCCGAAATATTATTCAGAAAACAGGCTGAATCATCATTGGAATAAATTTCTTTAATATTGTTAATGTCGGATGTTAGTTTTACAAGTTGGAATGGTGGAGAATTTTTGTCTTCATTGTTGTCTCCTTTATCGTATTCTGGAAACACAATTAACAAAGGTGCACCATTAGTTCTCTTCATAAAACGGGTTACTAGCCGCCCAATATATTTATTGGACATATGCTGTTCAATGTCCAGGACAGCATATTCCTCCGCTGGGAACATTTTGTTTTTTTCGATGGATTTACTTTTTCTGGTAAGATGAATGTTTCTGATAAGCAAACCTACTATCAGGAAGTAAATAAATATCCAGAATAAAAAATCACTCTGTAGTTGTTCTATCATAAGTGAATCCTCTAATTTGTTAATGGACAAATCATTACCCGTTCATCAATGTTTGTAGGAAGTTCGCCAGGAGTAGGGACGCGTTCTCCTCGCTGGGCGGCTTGTGCCAGTGTTCGTAGCAGCAACACGCTGGCATGAAATATGGCCTGTTCTTTTGTGGCTGCGCTTATTTCCAGGTCGAAATCACTCAGAGTCACAACGACTTGCCCGTTTCTGTTCTCGACCGTTGCCGGGTAGGGAACAAAATAGGGAGCGATTTTGCTGGTTTGCTTGCGTCGGGCATCGAGTTTACTGACAAGTTGATAAGCCCGAAGGTGTGTGTATCGTTTCAACATGTTCAGGGAGCGATGGCCTGAAATAGCGGCAACCTCAATGACGTTCAATGTACCAAGTTCGAAAAATCGGCTGATAGCCTCATGACGGAGGTCATGAAAATGCAAGTTTTCTATCTTCAGTTCCTGAAGTGCTGTTCGCCAGGCACTTTTGAATCCCGAAGAGGTATAAGAAAAAATATTACCGTTAAGCTGTGTCGGCAGCATTTGCAGGTAATTACGGGCTTTCCTGGATAGCGGAACATCGCGTGGAGCACCGTTTTTGGTTGTTGGAAGATGAGCTACCCCATGTTGCAGATCGACGTGTTCCCAACGCAATGACAAGATTTCACCTTGTCGCATTGCTGTTTCCAGCGCCAGATGAAAAATGACGTAAAGAGCCTGATTTTTTTCTTTGAAATACCGCGAAAGTCGGCGTTCTTCTCCTGAAGTCAGGCGACGATCGCGCCCGCTACTGATTTTGGGTTTTCTGACCAGTTCGACAGGATTCATGCGGCATGTTCCCCATTCCACACGGGCGATATTGAATAATGATGACAACAGGGCAAGTTCAAGACGGACGGTGTTTCCGGTTATTTGACGCCCCGTTCGGGGGTTAATTTGCGCCAACCGTTGATCCCGATAATTGGCAATATCAACAGTGGTAATGTCATCCATATAGCGTTCAGCAATAGGGTGACGTTTAATCACATTTACGCGATAAAACTCCTGTAGATGGCCTTTTTTGTGGATGGATACTGTCTTCAGGTATTTGTCCAGCGCCCGGCTGATTGTCATTTTGCGAATTTTGATTTTCTGAAACATATCCCCTCCAGACAAAAAAGGGGGGAAGGTAGAGATTCTTGCTTCGAAATGCAATATCACCGTGCCAATCCGGTGTGTGGAGGGCATTAGGTGGAAAGCTCAAGGTTACTCAACTTTCCAGCACTGGTTACTTGGGGCAATTTGACTTTTGTGCCATTGCCAGAATGGGAAATGCTGAGGATTCTCAT
>SKEM01000617.1_pt1 | contig 22358 bp, 19 predicted proteins | sample 4826731 | NCBI WGS metagenome assembly SKEM01 (sample SAMN11008809, study PRJNA524170) | human gut metagenome | biome: Human fecal sample; material: Feces; isolation source: fecal sample from pouch patient p37 | host: Homo sapiens | place: Israel: Tel-Aviv | collected 2015-07-27
GAGTTGTAAGTACTCTTACCAAGTTTCTTTTGATCAATGATCTTGTATTTAGAACCAAGGTAAACGAACTTGTTAAACTTAAATCTCTTGTAGTCTTCTACTCTTGAGTAGTAAGTACCAATGAATGGGTGAACAGCTGACTTGTAGTTGAAGTCCATACCAATGGTTGGGTAGAAGTCGTAGTTTGGTACGATTTGTACATATGGAGTCAAGGTTGACTTGAACATACCCATGTTAAATCCTGTCAAAGTTTCCCATTCCATGTTGGCAGTACCACCACCATAACCTGCACTAAGCATGCTACCGTAAGTAGATCTGTCCTTCATTGATTGAATAAACTTAACTGGATTTGGAACCTTAGGATCAATCTTAATTGTTGGGAAAGTATATGGATCAACAAAACTTTCACTCAAGTTGTAGACAATAGTTTGATCCTTTAAAGTATTCTTTCTAGTCTTGTTAATTTCATCAGCAATCTTGCCATACTTTTCATTCAAGTGATTAATCGTAGCCTTGGAGTAATTAGATGGCTTATTCATAATCTGTAAATCGAAGTAGTTCAAGAAGTTCAATAATGGACCGTTAATTTGAATATCACGTTCAGGGTTTCTGAATGATTGCTTGTTATCAAAACCACGGTTGATGTGATAAATGATTCCGCCATCGTGGTTGAAGCGAGCTGGTGTCATAAACAAAAGCAAGCTGAGCAATGCCCAGATACCACGGCGCTTCCATGAACCCTTTTTCTTAATTGGAAACTTGATTTCAAGGAAAACAGTCAAAGCAATTACAATCACTAAAGCAACGGCAATCATAATTACCTTTTGTTGACCAACCATTGGAAGCAAGGTCTTCCAGTTAACAATTTCATCAAGTTCAGTTGGATAAATAGGTTCACCACGAAGGTTCAACTTAATCTTGTTGGCAATAGCCCAACCAATTGTGATTACGCTGACCAAAACAGTTGAGGTCCAGTAACGCGTAGTAATGAAGTAGAAGATCGCAAACATTGCATCGAGGAAGATAGCCGTCAAAATGATGGCGAAGAATCTAGTCCCGAGCAAGAAGATAACTGCGTTGATATCAGTAGCAGTCGTAATTTGAATACGTAAATTGTCTGATTCGATCAAGAATGAGGCAAAACTCAAGATATAGAACCAGCCCCAAGTAAGAAGTCTTACTCGGTTTTCAACTATCCATGCTGTGAAGTTCTTCCAACCATATTCCACAATTTCAGCTAAATTATCATGACTATTGAAGAACTCAACTGTCTTCTTAATCGGCTTTATTCTAAATAAAAAGCGGTTATACAAATAGTTCAGCGCAAGAGCTGCGATCATCATAATGACGATCATCAAGAACTTGTTAAAACCAGCACTATTAGTAAAGCGGAATGATCTTACAAACCCACCAATAATTGGTGCGTCCATAAAAATAATTATTGGAATAAAGAAACGCATATCCTTAGCGCTATAGCTAACGATTACTTTTCTAAAGATTAAGAATACTGCCAAGACCATTAAAAATAGAAATGGCGAGGTAGGATTACTTAAAAACTTAGGAGTCCAAGAATAAACTCCACTACGTCCGGATAAACGCTGATACCAGTAGACACCGTTAAATCCCGGAACCCCAATAAACATTACAAAGAATGAAAATACTCCTGCAGCAATTGACCAGCCAAAGACTTTCTTAGGGATCTTAACATTGGCCAAGAACATCCCCCAAGCAAAGTATAAGACGAGGTAAACACCGTAAATGGAGTAGTTAAAGTACATTGTACCTGCACTAGTAGCAAAGCCTACTAATGTCAATGCACTAAGCAGCAACACATTTTGCTTAGTTGTAATTCGGCGTTGCAACTCATACAGATATGGTTGAGCCAAAATACTGAAAATCAATCCAGCCAGTAAAACTGAAGTACTTGTCAAAACTGGGAAGAACACACCCCACAGCTTCCACATGACAAAACTACCTGGTCGCTTAATGAAGTTAGCCAAATACAGAAGTATCAGCGTTACAACTGCAATAATCCAGAATCTGAATGCTTCAGTTGGACGGATTTTCTTTTTGCTGTATACAGCACCAAAAGCCATCGGTACAAGCACTAATGTTGCACTACCTAGCATTCCTGGAATAAATCTCATTAAGGTACTCAATGGCAATCTACCAAAGGTCTTCCCCCATGAAAACATCTGCACTAGCATTAAAAATGCAGCCAAGATTATACAAACAATTTGACCAACATTCAGTGATTTCTTTTTATTAATCTCACTCATTTTCCTAGTCTATGTCCTTACTAAAATTTTCTGTTATTACTTACTCTTAATTCCCAACTTCTTTTTAATTGAATATAAAATATCAACTTTTTTACCATGACCGGTAAAGAAATCAATAATATCATGCCAGAACTTGAAAATCATAATTAAAGTAATCACCAAAAAGACAATTCCTGCTTCTTGATTGTGCCAAAATTCATAAACACTGAATAAAAGCATAAACACAATTGGTGGAATCGTCAAATTTTGCATAATTGCAGTTAATACCAGAGCAATTAGCAAAGTTGCAAATCCTGCCTTCCAATCATAAAAGACCGCTACCTGAGCGGCAACTGCAACACCTTTACCGCCTTTAAAATGATCCCAAATTGGAAAACAGTGTCCTAAAATCAATCCCAGACCAGTATATGCAATATTGATATGTGCTGGGAAAACAAAATACACAATAAACAGAGCAATCAAACTTTTTAGCAAATCGCCCAAACAAGTTAAAATACCCCATTTTTTACCAAAAACAGCCCCCATGTTAGCTGTTCCTGGATTATGTGAACCATATTCTGTAGGGTTTATTTTCAAAAAGATTTTACCAACAACCATCGCTGTCAGAAAATTACCAAAAATATAGCCAATCAGCGTGGCCCAAACTCGCTCCATTAATTATCCCCTTCTCCGGTGTAATCATAGATATGATAATGCTGAATCTTGCCACTCTTAAAACTAAAGCCATTAGCTTTATTTTGTTTATTCTGGAAGGTCTCGTTATTCTGAACAACTTCCTTTTCTAATTCCAACTCTGTGCGCACTAAATCAGAAATTCGTTGCAATTCACTAGTTGGTTGAATTTGATATGCGGCATCCTCAACCTCAGCATTATAGCCATGAAGATAATCACTTGATGAGTTTTTAGCACAATCACGATAATTCATTGCAATTTGTTGTAAAGCACTAAATGGCAAGTTGGTTCGTACATTGTTTGAAACAGAGGTTAGAATTGAATCTAAATTTGATAGTGAACTAATCGAAACAGCCTTTCTAATTAATGTCGTGATGACTTGTCGCTGTCTCTCCTGCCTACCATAATCTCCTCTAGGATCATCGTAACGCATTCTCGAGTAAGCAAGTGCTCCGGCACCACCCATATGGGTTAATTTGCCTTTCTTAAAGACATAACCGCCATATTCAAAGCTAAGCGTTGGTCGAATATTAATGCCGCCAACATAACGAATCATTTTCATGATCCCACCCATATTAACTACAGCATAATATTTAACAGGCACATTAATTAATTCAGAGACAGTGTCCATTGCCATTCTTGCTCCGCCTATCTCATAGGCAGCATTAATTTTTTCTACCTCAAACTCATCTGTACCAACCATTTGCGCCATCGTATCACGTGGAATAGAAACCAACGTATAGTGCTTCTTAGCAGGGTTAACTACAGCTAAAATCATGGTATCAGTTCGTCCACGCTTTTCTGTTCTATGAAGAGCACCAGTATCGGTTCCCATCAATAAAACAGCAAAACGTTTTTTTCCATTAAATTCACCTGTAGTTTTCACTGCAGTTTGCGGATCATAGGTTTTATCAACAGCGTTCTTTGTTCGGAAATATACAGAAGCAAAATACGCTGCTGTAGCAATCACCGCTACCACGGCAGCTATCCCCGTGACCCACGCCCAAACATGGCGCTTTTTATATTTATGATTTTGCACTCGAGTCTCTGTCGGGTGATTTCTATACTCTTTTCTACTTTTCTTCATAAATCATACCTATATGTAAATTCACATTGAGTGTATTATAACAAAAAAAGCAAATCATCGCTGACTTGCTTCCTACATCTTATTAAAATCGTTACTTATTTTTACTTTAGTGTCAATGTAATCTCAAAATTGCGGCTACTTTCAGCCTCTAATTCAATTTTATCAGTAAAAGCAGTAACTTTACCATCTTCTGCGGCTAACTTAAAATCAGTTGAAGCAATATCTATTCCATGTTCTTCATTAATTAAACTAATTTTGTTAACGCTGCTCTGACTTTGCCAAGTACTTGGCAACACAAAGCCTAATGAAAATGGTAATTCCTTATGTGATGAATTCTTTAGATAAAATGATATCTTTAATTGATTGCCCTCCAAAGCATATGTTATCATCACTTCAAAATGATATGGAAAACTTTTATAGCTTTCCGGTGTATCAATTAAAGTCAAACTGACTCGAGTATCACCTTTATCTACGACAGTCCAGGGCAGTTTGCTAGCCCAGTTATTGCCTTGATCAAGCACTGGAAAAGCAATTGCCATACCCTCTTCAGTCCCATTTTCGCCGAGATAATCATAATTATCATTAATAGATACAAGATGGACCATTTTGGCCCCATTCTCATCGACAGAGACTTGTAAGAGAGAATTATCAATTGTTTGCATATTTTTCTCCCCACTTTAATTCCATTGACAAAAATAGCACTTAAAAGGGGTAACTGTCAATTTTTAACACATTGCAGCCGCTTTTATGGCCGCTGTCAGCCCGACTACCATATTCTCTAAACTCATTGAAGGATAACGTCCATTCTTAGTCTGACTTGGCAAATATGGAATATGAATAAAGCCGCCCTTTAAATCAGGATAATCGTGATGAATTAAATATTGAATTTCATAAAAAAGATGATTGCAGACATACGTCCCCGCAGAATTTGAAATTTGTGCAGGGATTCCGGCATGACGAATGTCAGTTACCATCTTTTTAATTGGCAATTGGGTAAAATAGCCATCTAATCCGTCTGCTTGAATTTTACCTTCTTTAGGACCTTTACCAGAATTGTCAGGAGTTGAACCCGATTGAAAATTAATTGCTATTCTTTCGGGCGTAATAGCACCGCGACCACCTGCCTGTCCTACATTAATCACCATCTCAGGATTTTCTTTTTCAATCGCTTTCTTTACGACATCAGCACTTTGATAAAAAATAGTAGGAACTTCTAACTTAATTATTTTGTTACTAGCTATTTCATTAGGTAATCTTTTTACAGCTTCAATTGCAGGATTAATTTTCTCTCCGCCAAAAGGATCAAAACCGGTTACTAATATTTTCATATCGTTCCTCTTTCCTTAGAAAAAAATGGTAAATTTTCTTTATTTATAATATAATATACTTGTTCCAAAAAATTATGAAACTAAATGTTTAAAAAATAGTTTTTGGGGCAAGTTGATAAAATAGAGCATCCCTCTTGGGGTGCTTTTTTTTTCCTAAAAAAGTACAAAATAAAAAGGAGCTTCTTGCAAAGTTCCTTTTTTTGTGTGAATAACCATTAATTAAATTAGTCGTCCAACTTTTCCTTGTTAACAACATCCAAGTTTTCGTCGAATGTGTAAACAACTGGTTCACCAGTCTTCATTTCAAGGTTCATGATGTCGTCATCAGAAATGTTTTCGATGTACTTAGTTAAAGCACGAAGTGAGTTACCGTGAGCTGCGATAATTACGTTCTTGCCGTCAAGTAAGTCTGGAGCAATGTGATCTTCCCAGAATGGCATTACACGGTCAAGACATACGTGTAAGTTTTCTGCCTTAGGAACGATGTGTGGGTCCAAGTTTGCGTAACGACGGTCATGTGCTTGACTGAATTCATTGTCATCATCAATAGCTGGTGGCAAAACATCGTATGAACGACGCCAAATGTGAACTTGTTCATCGCCGTACTTTTCAGCAGTCTTCTTCTTGTTCAAACCTTGAAGAGCACCGTAGTGACGTTCGTTAAGTCTCCAAGTCTTCATTTCTGGAATCCAGAGTTGGCCACTTTCTTCCAATGCGAAGTGCAAAGTCTTGATGGCACGAGTTAATAATGAAGTGTAAGCTTGATCAAATTCAAGACCGTGTTCCTTGATTAAACGACCAGCCTTCTTAGCTTCTTCAACACCTTTTTCTGAAAGGTTAACATCAACCCAACCAGTAAATTGGTTTGAAAGGTTCCATTCACTTTGTCCGTGACGGATTAAAACTAATTTTGACATGAAATATCTCCTTTTAAAATTCAATGTTTCATCCATATTTTACACATTTCACAGTTTTTTTCATAGAGAAATGAGTAAAAAACATCTTTTTTTGATGTTCACTTTCTATTATCTTCTTTTTTGTGTTACTTTTAAGTAAAATATTCAAAAAGAAGTGTAAAAAATGAAATTTATGAATAAAAAACTAATTTTAGGCTTAGTTGCCTTATTAGCATTATTTTTATCCGCTTGCTCGCAAAAAAGCGCTAAATCTGGCGACAACCTGCCGAGCGCCAAAACTATTTTAACTAAAGCACAAAAAGCAAATTATAATTCGATGCATGCCACTTGGAACGAAAAAAGCAATGGCAAAACTTCACAAAAGGCTGTGGTTGAATATACAACTAAACCTACGATCATTTATGCCAATGTTTCCGCAACTTCTAATTACTATAAAATGTGGGTTGAAGGGAAAAATAGCTACATTCAAATGAAAGGCACCAACAGCAGTTACTGGTTTAAGACCACTACTAAGGCTGGCACCTATTCATCATTCATCCAAAGCTTAAATGGCAACTTGTTAACTCCATTTATTCCTTTGCACAAACAATTTAAAGTCAAAAAGAATGACAACAATTATGCCCTTATTTATAAAGGAAACAACAAAAGAGTTTGGAACGCGATCGTCTCTGATGCGGCAGTTACAACTTTAATCGGAATTGATATTGATGATGTAAAGCCAATCAATACTGAAATTCAGGTCGACGTTGATAAAAATTACAATGTCAATGATGTAAAAATTGTTTCTAGCTACAAAGATGATGGGCAAAAGAAGACTTTGACTATGAATGTAGATCAAATTGATCAAATTAAGAAATTGTCCGTTCCTAGTGCAGTTAAAAAGAATTCCGTAGATTTAGGAAAATTAGATAAAAAATAATTAATATAAAAAAGCTCTAATCTAAGCATAGATTTGGGCTTTTTCGTTATAATAGAAATAGTTATTTAGGAGTTTTTTTATTATGAAATTAAAAAAAGCAATTATCGGTATATCATTAGCCGCTGTCTTTTTACTCAGTGGCTGTAGCCAAAAAGAAAAGAAAGCTGATCCTGTTTTAAACAAAACTCAGGTAGTTCAAAAAATGAAAAAGGGCTTCAAGAGTGGTCAAGTTATTCAATCAGTTACTCTTGGCACTGACACTTCTAACCAAGCAGCTATTGCCAACACCACATTTGGCGGTGACTCAACGGTTTACCATATAACCAATCAAACTTCTAGCAAGGGCAAGACCCGCTCTAGCGAAGAATGGGTTAACATGAACAACGTTTATATCAATGGTCGTGACACTTGGTATAAAGCTGATCTAGAGAAATTAACCGGACACTCATACGCCGATTTAACTGATGCAATTATGAATAATCACTTGATCACTAATCCTAGTGCTGAGTTGATTAAAGCTTACAAGTTAAAGCGCAATAAAAACACCTACACTTTAACTGCTAAAATAAGTGATAAAGCTTTGATGAAAAAAGCAGCTACTCCTATCTTTGATACTACTCCACAAAGCACTGATCAAGCTAAAGTGTTTAAGCAAATTCAAAAATTAGGCAAATACAAATCAATGACGGTTAAGGCGGTAGTGAAAAACAATAAATTAGCTACCGTTAACGTCTTCGTTAACATGAAGCTTGGCAAAATGATGACAGTCAAGGTCGGTCAAAGCTATGGCAACTTTGGTAGTCACGACTTCTTAAAGGTTCCAACTAATGCTACGAACGCTAAGAATTTGCCAACTACTGACAATAATAAGAAAAAGAAATAGGTATTCACGATGAAATTAGGAATTATCGGCAGCGGCATGATTGTTCAAGACTTTTTAACTACTGCTGATCAAATTGATAACTTAGAATTAACCGCAATTTCTTCAACCAAGCGTAGCGCAGGCATCGCGCAAGAATTAGCACAAAAATACAATATTTCTCAAACCTATACTGACAATGAAAAATTAACGTCAGACAGCAACGTTGATACGGTCTATATCGGCGTGCCTAATTTCTTGCACTACTCGCTAGCTAAGCTTGCACTTGAACATGGCAAAAATGTCATCTGCGAAAAGCCATTTGTATTAAGTACAGCTGAAGCCGAAGAATTAAAGCGATTGGCCGATGAAAAAGATTTAATTATCGTTGAAGCTATCACTAATATCTACTTAGAAAACTACAAAAAGATCAAAGAAGAATTAGATAATATTGCTCCAATTCATATCGTTTCTTTAAACTATACACAATACTCTAGCCGTTATGACGCCTTCCTTGAAGGTAAGATTGCTCCCGTTTTTGATCCGAAAAAAGATGGCGGCGCCTTGATGGACTTGAATATTTACAATATCCACCTTGCCGCTGGACTGCTCGGGTTGCCTGATACGGTAAAATACTACGCCAACATGCAAAAAGGCATTGATACATCGGGTATCCTGCATCTTTCTTATCCTGATAAACAAGTAACTTTGATCGGTTCAAAGGACAGTTATGTAACGCCACGTTCGTTCATTGAAGGCGAAAAAGGCAGCATTTATTTTGACGGTTCAACTGGTACGCTTGATAACTTTACCATCGAAATGCGTGGACAAAAACCGAAGCGTTACAACTTTAATAAATATCCACATCGCATGGCAAGTGAGTTCACTGCATTTGCCGAGATGATTGATCAGCATGATGTTCGAAGAGCTGATGAAGCGTTTGTCAATACTTTGGAAACAATGAAGATTTTAACTGCAGCTAAGAATTCAGTTGAATAATGTGAAAGCCACCTTTAAACAAGGTGGTTTCTTTATGTCTTATTTTATAAGCCATCGACTATACAACTGCCAATGACTCCGATCGCGTCTACTAATGTTGCCTACTTATCAAGCAGATTATTTAGCTCGCGAAGAACTAAATGAAGTTCATGTAGCAGGGGTTGATTAGGCCAGCCCCTAGAATGTGCATGAATGACATGCATTTTTACTTTAACATGTTCTTATGTATATAAGAAGATTATCGCGTCCAATGATTACTAAAAAAGTGTCCGAGATTTTTCTCAGACACTTCTTTTCTACTATTCCTTACTCAACAAATCACGGACACGATCTGCCACCTTAAATTCACCAGAGAAGACCAAAATATCTCCCTGCTCAATCACAGTCGCACCACGTGGAATTAACCATTCATCCCCACGCTTAATTCTACTTACCGTAATCTGATCAATAAACTCTAAATCCATCAGTTGACGACCTGTATAATGCGTATTCTTCACTTTGACAGAATACAAAATGTTCTTCGTGTCAGTCATAATTCTGTAGACAGTTGGTGACTCGATCATTGCCCTCATCAATGCAGCATGCACATTGGTAGAGTTAAAGACTTCGATTCCCTTCTCATTAAACTCGGTCAAAGTCTTGCTATCAACTTCGCTAAGTCGGGCAATCACACGATTTACGCCCTTCTCTTTTGCCATCCGGGCAATCTTAATATTATCTTCGTCCGCGCGATTAGCCGCTACCACGATATCACCATCAAATACGCCATCTTTTTCAAGCGTTTCTTCGTCTAGATTTGGCAAAAAGGTTAAATTCTCTACTCGACTATCGTAAGTTTTATATTGATTCTTTTTGTCAGTGAACATCTTGACTGAATACCAATTAGCATGCAAATCATGAGCAACAGGCACAGTAACGGCATTCGCACCAACAATTGCCACCTTTTCCTTAATCTTGTCTTCTGGTAACAAAACAAAGTTAGAGTTAAAGACAATCGGACTCAAAATGCAGACAATTACCGCAGCCAAAATGAAGGCATCAGACTGCGTTGATGTGATTGCGTGCAATTTTCGTGCAACTTGTAAAGTTGGCAAAACAATCGTAATAGTTGTTGCCGTCAAGAACCCACCAGCAAAAGCATTTTTCTTCTGAAAATAGCGCACATAAGTTAAAAGAACTGGTACTTTTGCAATAAATAAGAAAATAACTAACACTGGCAATAACATCAATGAAGACGGATGTGCAAAAAGTGAACGCAAGTTAAGTCCCACACCAGTCATAATGAAGAAAATCGGGATAAAGAAGCCATAACCAATTGAAGTCAACTTATCTTTAGTAGCTTCACTTGGCTCAAGCAACTTCATTACCACTCCGGCTAAAAAGGCACCTAAAATGTTTTCAGCACCAACAGTTTCTGCTACGGTTACCAATGCAAAAATCAGGAAAAAGGCTAACCGAATATCAAGTTGAGTGGTTGACTTAGTAATCTTAGCAAACCACAAATATGGCTGCTTAAATCGCCGCAACAAGAAAATTGCAGCAACAAATAATAAGATAATCAACCACAATTGTTCCGCATTACCACCATTGATAGATGCATAAATTGTTAACAAAAGCAGTGGAATAACTTCGCCGAGTACGGCTGTTAACAAAATCGTCTGTCCGATTGGTCGACCTAAAATATCCTTTTCCTTCAAAGTAGCGATAACCACGCCAAGGGCCACAGTCATCAAGATAATTGCGGCCAACATGACTTCACTGAATAATCCGGTAAGTCGTAAGACATAGGCTAAAACAAAGGCCATGATCACGATCCCAATAAAGGCAGTAATTGCCGTCTTCAGCGGATCGACCGTCTTCCCTGCTTGCGACTTCCCTTTAGGATTATTTTTTCTTTGCAATAAATCAAAATCAATTTCCATCCCTGATAAAAACATCAACAAGATCACACCTAGATTAGATAAAAAGGTGAGATCATGCGTGGATGTAATCAAGTTAAAACCGCTGGATCCCATGATGATGCCGACGATAATCTCGGCAACCGCGGTTGGTACGTTACTAATCTGAAAGCGTGCCATAAATATTGGAATGACTAGCGCTAACAAAACTACTAAAAATAGTGATAGTTGTGCCATAAACTCCCTCTCTTTCAACACAAGTTAATTATTTCATTTTCAAAATTAAAACGCTAGATGATATTCTAACAAATAATCATCTAGCGTTAAATCAACTACACTTCTATTCAATATCTTTAGCTAAGATATATTGTGTAGCGTTAAGTGCATAATACTTTTGACCTTTAATTGTGATCTTGCTGCCGTAAGTTAATACGCGGCTGCCTTCCTTGACTTTGTTCTGCTTTTCAACGCGACCACTTCTAGTGTGCAAGTAGGTCTCGTTCTTTACTGTGCGGACAGTGGCATCAATGTTAGAAGCAACAACATATTGATCCTTGCCAATCTTGTAGTACTTCTTATTATTGATCATCTTGTAGCCCATCACAACGACAGGACTGCCAGCCTTCTTCAAGATCTTGGTTCTCTTGCCCTTTTCGGTGTAAACATAAGCATCGTGACCAAGAGTTACCGCACCTTGAACTGCAGGTACTTCTTCCTTCGTCTTGTTTGGATCCTTAGTATGGGTATTTTCAATCTTCTTTTGCAAGTTGTAGTAATACTTGATTAAAGAATAGAACTGATCCATGTCGTAGCCCCACTTAGCAAAGTAGCCATCTGGGTCAACGTGATCGGTACCACCTAAGAATGTGCTGACAGCATGGTGAGACCAGATCGTCCCTTCACCATCATCGCAGGCATTGTCTGGCTTAAGATCATAACGGTGAAGCAGTTTTGCGATATAAATAGCATCATTATTCACTGACTTAGCAAATGCATCCCTAGTATTTTCTTCACAAAGCTCAATCTGGATAAAACGGTTGTTAGCCTTAGGACCTGCACCCCAGGTACCCATATCTGGTGATCTCATCTGAATAACTTGCTTGCTATCAACAAAAGCATGAACGTAAGCATTAATATTCATCCACTCACGGTTAAAGTAAATTGCTTCATCGTGGGCAGTCGCGCCAGGATCGTCAGTTTCGTGAACTACGATTCCTTCTGGCTTGCCATTTTCATATTCGACACCAGGGAACTTATTATACTTAATACCTTCGAGCTTCAGCATCTTGTATAAATAAGTCACACCGCTATATTTATATTTTTTGGCGAGCGAGTTGATTGATTCAGCATGAACTGTTTGACTTTGGATATTATTCGCCGTAATCAGCCCCAATACCGCAATTAAAGTTGCTAAAACTTTCTTTAATTTCAAATCAGGCCCCCGTTCTTATTACATGAAGTTTGATTTCTTAATGTATTGACGGATACCGATTCTGTAATACTTCTTGCCATTGATCTTAACAGCACTTCCGTATGTAGCAACTTGTTCATTCTTCTTACGCTTTAAAGTGTTGTCGCGGTTGCCATATTGGTTATAAACATAGGCATTATGCTTCAAGAATCTAAGAGTACCATCAATGTTACCGGCTGCAATGTATTCATTTTCGCCGACACGGTAGTAAGTCTTCTTCTTAATAGTCTTAGTACCGTAAGTAGCGATTAACTTGCTGCCTTCTTCATCATTGATCTTGTACATCTTGCCCTTGATCTTCTTGCCTTTGGCATCGTAGACATAGGCATTGTGCATCAAGTTCTTTTCAACCTTGGTTGTACCCTTTGGAGCCTGAGTACTTGGTGCGCTAGTAGTTGTCTTACCCTTGGTTAAAGAAGTACCGTTGATCCAGCCTTTACCTTCAATGTACATTCTAGTTGAACCATCATTGTAGGTAATGGTCTTAGTTACAGTAACCTTTTCGCCGCTCTTAACAGAACCAACAGCCTTAGCTACTGAATGGTTAGTTGGCCAGTTATAAACTGAACCTGACTTATCAACAGTGTAGTGCTTGGTAGCCTTAGAAATCACTGGGTCATATTGGTTCAAATTATGACTAGTGATTCTAGAATTAAGTGCAATATCATACTTGCTGTCGGTAGCATAAGTACCAGTTAAAGCCTTGGTTGCTTCGGCATAAGTGTTGGCATTCTCAAGCCAAGCGCCCTTGTAGCGAAGTGGTTGCCAAGTAACACCATTACGCAACTTGCTACCGTTATCTTCAAATGATTCTTCAAAAGAATTATATTTTCTAAACTTGGCATTAATGTAGTAGCTCTTACCATTCTTGCCTTCTTCACGAGTCTTGGCAGAATAAGTAGCGCCACCCCAACTGTCGTCAGCCTTCATACCAAAAAGATTATTTGCATTAACTGCAAGACCTGATTGTCCCCAACCAGATTCCACGATAGCTTGTGCAATCATTACTGATGGATAAGTACCATACTTCTTAGCAGCTTTAACAGCTTGCTTAGCGGCCTTATTTAAGAATGCTGTTTGCGCATCAGTAGCAGCAGAAACCTTTTGGCTATGAAGATTATTAATTGCAGAAATATTAGATGCTGGTGCAATTGTAGAAGTCAACACAACTGCGGCAGCTATGCTGGTCAAAAGTCTCTTCTTCATGAAATTTCCTCCTTGTATAACACCCTTCATTGTATCTAGCAAATAAGCAAGAAACAAGCCATTCATACCATTTGTACGGAAAAAGTAATATTTCTATTACACTGTTTTTATTGTGTTTGGTGGGAGCTGTACAATCTTAAGAAAGTGTATGGTGATATTTAATTCATTAGGTACTTTTAACAGATTTCATTATAATATTTGTAGGTACGAGATTTAATATGAAGGAGACTATTATGAGTAGAGATGCATACTTTTTTGATAAAGTCGAAGACTTGGTATCATATCTTGAAGCAAAACTTACTAACCCTACTCCATTGAAAATTCAAAAATCATTGTATTTCTTATGGGCCTTCTATGCTGCAACATACGGAAGCATTGATTATTCTAATGAAAATAGTGAATTTTCAGAAACTATCAAATACCCAAAAAGATTATTTAAGGCGAACTTTGAAGCTTGGCAATACGGCCCCGTCCTAAACAAAGTTTATGGAGAAGATAAAAATAACTCAATCACGCCAAGTTTAGAGAAAAAGCGTTACTCTAATTCGATGGAAAAAGATGTTTGGTCATTTATTGATGATATGATTGCACAAATTGATCCTATTAATGATTTTGGATTAGTAGCTAGATCACACCAAGATAGTGCTTGGAAAAGGGCTTATAAGGCCGGTCAATCACATTGTCCCATGAATGAAGAAGAGATTATTGAAGATTACAAGGAATATGCCGCAACCACAAATGCCTAAATTTCGTCCCAAATTAGTAACCAACCATAATAACCCCAGCCTAACGACTGGGGTTAAATTATTTAATCAGCATACTGCTGGTCAGCTGAATGCTCACAATGCTGATGTAAAAATTCTATTTTTTGACCAATTTTTAAATTCATTTAAAGACGAAAAGAATGAATTCTCCAACTTTGTTGACCGTCTAGGGATTAAAAATACTTCTACCTACAAAAATATTCTTTCTTTAAGTAAAAATCCTCAGCAAATTGCCAACGAAATTACAGCAATCGATATTTTACATCGACAAAATAGCAAAAGAATAAAAGAAATTCTAAGCCGCGATATCTCTAAAGAAATAATTGATTATTTTAATGACAGTATTTTTGAATCTACGGTCAATAAAGGAACGGATTTTTTCGATCCTAATGGTAAAGGAAAATTTAGAGTTTTTTCTATTTATGCAATTAACCCAGATAATTTAAATGATAATACACAAAACTTAATAGTAATTTTGATAGATCCATATCATTTAGTCTGTCCTGTTGCTAATAGACAAAAAAATTTTAACAAAGATGAAAATCGACACTATACTTTCGAAAAATATAAAGAATGTAGACACTCGCTAAGCGACCTATTCAAAGAGAAATTTGATAATTCCGATTCAGTTCGCTACATTCACTTAAACGCCTTTGCCTCAAAATAAGCTCATGATTACTCAAAATCATGGGCTTTTTCTTTTGCATCCCTTACGCTTAACATCCTCTATCTTCAGACCCGGATTACACGCGGCGGAATAAACCCACCCAATCCACCCCTAGCATATAAGACGAAAAATCACTCCACTAAAATCAAATTTAAGGATCACGTACACAATATACGTGCTTCAGGCATGACGCCTGTACGCATGCTGATTCTTCAGCAATGACTACTACCTCATGAGAGTTATAGACTCATGGATCTTGCTTTGAAGAGTTTTGTACATTATAGGCTCCTTTCCATGCTGAACCTATGGCCTATTACATTTTTTATATTTCAAGGAGTAAAAGACCACATGAAGAAAAATTTAAGAATTGTTAGCGCTGCTGCTGCTTTATTAGCTGTTGCTCCTGTTGCTGCTTCTGCTGTAAGCACCGTTAACGCTGCTAGTGTTACTTCCGCTACTCAATTAGGTAAGGTACCTACTTTAGCTAATGGTGATGCTGTAAATGTTAAGCCAAATATTTCATTAAACACAGTACATGGTTCAATTAAGGCAGCTATTTCTGTATCATTTGACGCTACTTTTAACGGTACTACTGCTACCTCAAACTTTAAGCCTGGATACTCAAACATCCAACTTTTCCACGGTAGCAAGGAAATTACTAATTTACAAGATGTTCATTACCTTACTGCAGGTTCAACTTACCATGTTGGTTTAAACTTTGGTTCACAAAACGCAAACAAGGAAATCACTTTAACTATGCCTGAAGGCGATTTCTTCCAACTTGCATCAAACAATACTGTTACAAACTCAAGAACTATTAAGCTTGACCAAAACGGTACTGTAACCTTGAACCAAGTTGCTATCAACGTAACTGCTAAAGACTTTGCTAACCCAGCTGTTGTTGCTTGGTACGACAGAGAAACTAACGTTAACGTAACTAGCGGTAACATTACTTTAGATGCTGGCTCAGATGCTGGTAAGATGAACGTTGCTCAATTTGTAGCTGCTGCAGAAAACAAGTATGTTGCACGCAACAATGCAGGTGACAAGTACAACAGTCAATCAAGTACTATTTCATACAGCAACAACATCAAAGAAGCTTTAAAGGCTATGAACATTGATGTTGATGCTAATGGTTGGTTTGTTGCTCCTAAGTCATTTACTTTTGAAATGACTGCTTCAGCAAACAACAATGATGCTTCAGCTAAGTTACCAATTACTGTTACTGTTCCAAACGGTAAGGACGTAACTCTAGCTACTGTTCCAAGTCAAAGCAAGACTATTATGCACAACGCATACTTCTACGACAAGGACGCTAAGCGTGTTGGTACTGACAAGGTTACCCGTTACAACACTGTAACTGTTGCTATGAACACCACTAAGCTTGCTAACGGTATTTCATACTACGAAGTTATCGAAAACGGCAAGGCAACTGGCAAGTACATCAACGCTGACAACATCGACGGTACTAAGCGTACTTTGAAGCACAACGCATACGTTTACAAGACTTCAAAGAAGCGTGCTAACAAGGTTGTTCTTAAGAAGGGTACTGAAGTAACTACTTACGGTGGTGCTTACACCTTCAAGAACGGCAAGAAGTACTACAAGATCGGTGCTGACACCAAGAAGACTTACGTTAAGGTTGCTAACTTTGAATAAAAATTAGCCAACATTGACTAAGCGAGAAAACGAGGCATTGCCTCGTTTTTTCTTTTGCACTAAAAAGCTCATGATCTCAATAATCATGGGCTTTTTATACGTTTTCTATAATTCATAACTAATAAATAACATAAACCTTATATTTATGCATATTAATATAAACATGTGAGACCGTAAAATAGTTTGTGTAAGGATGAATTATTCCTTAATTTAATTTCCTAAAACATTAGAAAAAGGAGTTCCTTACAGTTTTAGAAAAGCATGGGAAAATCGCAAGTTAGTTGGTGGAGCACTAAAGGCAGCACATGTCCGTCCCGATTACCACTTGTATGATGATCTATTTCAAGAGGGTCTGATTGTTTACACCGAAATGCTCGAAGAATTAGCTACCGACAAGGCTCGCACGGAAATTGATAAGTTAAGTTTCAAGAAGGTTCTCTGGCAGCCATTGAATAGACTGAAGCGCGAACAGCGTGTATGTGAACGTAACACAGATATGAATGAAGCTTACGATCTTGGCGAAGAAGCCGATTGGAACAACTTAGTTGTCTTGAAGCAGGAAGTTAACAAGTTGAGTAAGATGGAGCAAGTTATTTTCTATGATCATTTATTTCTAACAAGAAGATCACAGAATTAACCGCAGAATACGGCATCTCACGCAGAACTCTCACCCATCTCAAACATGATTTGCTGATGAAGTTGCGGAAGATGTTGGCGAAATAATTTATTTTGCCAGGAAAAAATGCCCCTTTTTTGCGTACTAAATAGTGGGAACTATTTTACTGATGTACAAGCTATTATGAGGTAAAATATGGGAAAAAGAATAACTCGATATCCTGGCATTACGCAAGATCTGGTATTTGGCCATGTGATGAGCAAGAAGAAAAATTGCCTAGAGCTGCTCCGCCGTGCTTATCCTGAGTTGAATTTGCAGAAGATTAATGTAATCACTCAATATGACGGCAACATTGGTCTTGAGAGCAAAAACTTTCGCTTAGATGTCTGGGCACAAGATGACAAAGGTCGTATCTATGACATCGAAATGCAGACGACTAATAAGCATGATTTAGAAGAACGCATGCAGTATTACGCTGCGGGATTGAACAACTTCACTTTGAAATCGGGCCCACCTTACACTAAGCTTAAATCTACTTACGTTGTGTTTTTCTGTACGTATGATCCATTCGATCAGGGTGAAAGCATGTATGAATTCAATTTCTTTGATCGCAAAACCAAGACTATAGAATTTAACGTAGGCATGCATATCAAAGTTTTCAACTCTAAGGGCAAGAACCGCGATCTTAACCAAAAGATGTTGGATTTCTTGGATTATATGAATGGCGTAATTAACCATGCTCAAGGCTATATTGCCGACTTGCAAAAGGATATCAATCATTATGTTAATAGTGGAAAGTGGGTCGATGACATGTATAAGTTGGCTTATGAAATGAATCAGGTTGCGATGAAGGCAGCAGAAAAGGCTACTAAAAAGAAAGCTATAGAAGATGCAATTACGTTAATTCAAGCATTAAAGCAAGTTGATCTTTCTTCTGAAGTGATTTTTGAAAAAGTATTGCAAGATTACAGTAACGATTTATCTAGCGATGAGATTAAGAAGCTAGTAGAAGAAAATTATTAAGTAAAAATTGTAATTAAGTAAAATAGTTCCTTGGAAGCTGGCATGCATGAAGCGTGTCGCTTTTTTAATGCAAAAGAAAAAACGAGGCAAATGCCTCGTTTTCCCTTTATTTAGTTAGCGTGTACTAGCTATCTTGTTAACTAAGAATATTATTCAAAGTTTGCAACCTTAACGTAAGTCTTCTTAGTGTCGTTACCGATCTTGTAGTACTTCTTGCCGTTCTTGAATGTGTATGAACCACCGTAAGTAGTTACAGTTTCACCCTTCTTAAGAACAACCTTGTTAGCACGCTTCTTTGAAGTCTTGTAAACGTATGCGTTGTGCTTCAAAGTACGCTTAGTACCATCGATGTTGTCAGCGTTGATGAACTTGCCAGTTGCCTTACCGTTTTCGATTACTTCGTAGTATTCGATACCGTTTGAGAACTTAGTCTTGTTCATTGAAACAGTAACAGCGTTGTAACGAGTTACCTTGTCAGTACCAACACGCTTAGCGTTCTTGTCGTAGTAGTATGCGTTGTGCATAATAGTCTTAGCTTGACTTGGTACAGTAGTTACCTTGCCGTTTGGAACAGTTACAGTTACAGGCAAAGTAGCAACCTTACCGTTAACTGCTGACTTAGCAGTTAAAGTTGCAGTGAATGATGCAGGAGCTTCAAAGTCACCAGCAGCATTTACCTTAATACCAGCCTTTTCAAGTTCAGCAGTAAGGTCTGCAGCAGTAGTGGTTACATTAACGTCCTTAAGTTCACCATTTTGAAGTTGAACAGCTTTGTATTGCTTCTTCAAACCGTCAAGAAGAGTGGTTACATTAAGGTTACCGTTGTTGTCAGCAAGAGCCATGTATGATGCAGCCTTGCTTTCAATTAAGCCTGAGTTAGTGTTGTAGAATTGAACAGCACTAGTGTTAGTAGCATCGTAAGCCTTAATGTTCTTTACAGTAAAGGTTAAGTTAGTAACGTTACCGTATTGGTCTAAAGTTACTTTGTTGCCATTAACTGCAGCACCTGTAACAGTTACGTTTGAAGGCAACTTAAGTGATAATTCCTTGTTTGCGTTAGCTGAGCCAAAGCTGAAGCCTACACCAGTAAGTTCAACTTGGTAGTCGTTACCAGCTTTTACGTAAACATCGTTAGTTGCTTCGTTCCACTTTCCAAGGTTGTTTTCAGTAGTCTTAGTGTCAGCATCGTACTTGTAAATAGTAGTGTAGCCTGTGTTACTCTTTAAAGTAACACCCTTAGCAGCGTCAATTACGTTAGCAGTTACTGAAGTACCGTTAAGTGAAGCAGTAATAGTACCTTGTAAAGTTGCTGAAGCAGTAACTTTCTTATCCTTAGCAACAGCAGCAGTCAAAGTAAAGTTAGGAGTTACAGTAACAGTATCAGTTGCGTTAGTAACAGCACCTGCACCAGTTAAGTCAACAGTTGGCTTGTTGGTTGTTGTAGCAGTAGTAGTTGTAGTAGCGTCTGCAGCAGAAACAGTAGATACAGCAGAAGCAGCAACTGGAGCAACAGCTAATAAAGCAGCAGCTGCAGCACTAACAATTCTTAAATTTTTCTTCATGTGGTCTTTTCCTCCTTGAAATATAAAAAATGTAATAGTCCATAGGTTCAGCATGTGATAGGAGCCTATAATGTACAAAATTCTTCAAAGCAAGATCCACGAGTTTATAACTCTCGCGAGGTAGTAGTCTTGCTGAAGAATCAGCATGCGTACAGGCGTCATGCCTGAAGCACGTCCTATTACTTACCACGATTCATATTGTACTAACCTGAGCAAAAAATAGCAAGTTAAATTAATCGAAAATCCTTTTTGTAATATTTGCCCACTTTCTTACCCCGCCGCGCATTTTCGCCTCCCTCAACTTTTCAATTAATTCAATCGTAGTCATAACAAGAAAAGGCGGACTTCCGTCCGCCTTTAATTTTTTATTTATTTTTTCAAATTTTACAAACATATAACAAAATCATCTGAAAAAAGTAATATTTCTATACGATTTCTTTAAAACTTTTTTGTGTGTAGTTATCTTATTTTCTATGTAATTGTCTAATTATTTGAATGATTTCTAACAGCAAAAACAGATTAGTCTTGCTTATCAGCAAATGCTGATTCAGAATTTGCGCCATCATTAAAGATGTCACTAACAGTACGTTCAACATATGAAGCAGATTGTGGAGTTTCGTAATATGCAACACCGTCTTTCTCAAAGACGTTAGCTGACGCAATAGTGTTCATCGCTTGACGAACTTGTTCTTCAGTAAGGTTATCTAGTGCATCCCCCAACGTAATACTGTTCTTCTTCTTTTCGCCATTTAAGAAAGTCAATTTCAAAGTTTCAGCAGTTGTAGCCATTTTATTTTCTCCTTATTTCCTTATTATAGTGGTCCAGTTCCCGTCTTATTATTCAGCAACTTCGATCACGCGTTGCTTTTGCACTAAGATGACATCGTCAAGACTGTCTTCTTGTAAGCCTGCAATTGCTTGACCCACTTTTTTGAGATTATCAGCTGCAGCGCCCTTCTTCACGTTCTTGATCATGCGGCTCTTAAGTCCGTTAGTGTATCTCTTATTGCCAAATGTATATTGGATTGATTGTTCTGCTAATTCAAAGTTCATAATTTTCTCCTACCTTATTTAATAATTTGATTTGAATTGTTGTAATCAACCTGCCGGCCAGATATCTTACACTATTACTAACAATCTGAGATCCAAAAATGAGCCAAAGTTTTTAACGAAAAGCGCCCGAAAATCCCCGTATTTTAATGCGGGGATGGATAGGACCAAGCTGACCTAGCAGTCAGCTTTTTTATTAAAAAAATAGAGACATATGTTCGCTTATCCTGTAAAATATAAATATCTAATCTATGAGGAGGTGAAATCATGAAGAGAATGAGCAGTTTAGCCTATCATTTTGGTATCAAACTACGCTTTTATCCTAGTTCTAAGCAAAAGAAAATCATCAAGCTAAACTATGATGCGCAGCGCTTTGTCTACAACTCTTATGTAGGACGCAATCGAAGCAATTATCATGCTAAGCACTACTTAGCTGTTAGACAATATCAAACAATATCTTTTGCCTTTTCTGCTCTTAATAGCTATGAAGTCCAACTGGCAGAAACAGTAGTCATCAATAATGAATTATTGGCTAAGCCTAAGAATATTCGTGATGCTTATAGCTTTTTACGCGTTAAAGAAATTGATAGCCTCGCTCTTGCCAATGCGATTCAGAACTACCAGAAGGCTTGGAACAACTATCGCAAGATTGGGCATGGAATTCCGACTTTTCACAAAAAACGCAGCGACTGGTCATACCAAACCAACTGTCAATATCCTAAGCAAAAAGAAGCTTTTCTTGATAACGGGACGGCTAGGTTTATTGATGCTAAGCATATTAAATTGCCTAAGCTGGGAATTGTCCGCATTGCCGGCTTTAGAAAGCTAATCAAAGAGCGTCTGGTTAATCATATTCCAACTCGTATTGGAACAGTGACGATAAAAAAGACCGCTGATGACCAATTCTACCTGTCTATGCAGTTAGGCAGCGATACTGCTTTTGTCAAGGAATTGCCTAAGACGCAGAGTCAAATTGGCATTGACCTTAACCTTGATAATTTCTTAACGGAGTCAAATGGATCAATGGTTGTCAATCCACGTTTTTACTGTAAAGCAAAAAAGAAGCTTGCCCATGCCCAACGTGTCTTGTCTCGCAGGCAGCGCCGGGCTAAAAAAGGAGGACGCAATTTGCGGCTAGCAAAAAACTATCAAAAACAGCGCTTGGTAGTAGCTAAACTGCACGACAAGATCAGAAGACAGCGTAATGACTTCTTGCAAGTACTCTCAACTGCACTAATCAAAAACCACGATTTGGTAGTTGCCGAGGAACTAAGAAGCAGAAATCTGTTAAAGAATCATGCCTTGTCTCAAGCCATTTCTGATGTTGGCTGGCGTAGTTTCCTGAACATGCTGGCTTATAAGGCAGATCTATATGGCAAAG
>SKEM01000541.1_pt1 | contig 22261 bp, 20 predicted proteins | sample 4826731 | NCBI WGS metagenome assembly SKEM01 (sample SAMN11008809, study PRJNA524170) | human gut metagenome | biome: Human fecal sample; material: Feces; isolation source: fecal sample from pouch patient p37 | host: Homo sapiens | place: Israel: Tel-Aviv | collected 2015-07-27
CAAGAAACAAATATTTCTGATCAATGGAAAGAAAATGACCAAGAGTTGTTATTATCTGTTCCTGGAGGGACGGCCAAAGCAGAAGAATACGAAGCAAAACTAACTTGGCACTTGATGGACGTACCTGATGGCAGTGCAAAATAGGGGGTGAGTCTTATCAAAAAAATAGTTAGCGGTGTATTGCTATTAGGATTGATTTCATCAGTTGATGTATTTGCTGAAACAAATGCCTATCCGACAAATGCAGAAGTTTCTTTTTATGGCGAGTATGAGCCACCAGCCAACAAAGAAAAACCAGATGGTAAGATACCACAGCGTTTCCCCAAGCAGTCGGAAGCAATACCAGCAGTGAGTGGAGAATCATTGAAGCATTCAACAAGTAAAACGGTTGATCAAAAAGGCTCAGGCTTCTTACCTCGAACTGGTACTAAACAGCAACAAATGTTTAATTATCTCGGAATAATAGTCATCTTTATGGCTAGTTTTATTTTAAAAAAAAGAAAGAAGGAACAATAAAATGAAAAAAATTATCTTATCAACAATCCCCGCTATCACTTTAGGCGTGGCTATTGCACCAGAAGTGAATGCAGAAGAAAAAAACTATGAATCAAATGCCATCGTAGAATTTACACCGGATGCCTCTATCAACAAACCTGTCGATCCAGTGAATCCAGATACCGAAAAACCTGTTGAACCCTTTGATCCAACGACACCAGACACAGGCAATAAGCCAAATGAAGGAACAACTGGTCCACTAAGTATCGATTATGCTTCTAGTTTAGACTTTGGCAAAAATAAAATTTCAAATAAAGATGAAAAATATTATGCAAATCCACAATACTTTTTCTTGGCAGACGGTTCTGGTCCTGATTTGACTAATCCTAAACCAAATTATGTACAAATTTCCGACAAACGCGGAACGAATGCCGGTTGGGCTTTAACAGTTAAACAAGAAACACAATTAACAGCGACAAAAGAAACATTAAATAAAGTTTTAGACGGTTCAGAAATTAAATTAAGTCAAAACAAAGCAGTGTCAAATTCCAAAGCAGTTACACCAACTGCGCATGAAGTAACTTTAGTAGCTGGCGATTCATCAAATGTGATGTCTGCCGCTGAAGGTCAAGGTTCTGGAACTTGGCTTAGTGCGTTCGGTGGGATTGAAAAAGTGGAAGTTGACGGTGAAAGCGTAGATAAAAATACAGCGATCACATTAACTGTACCAGGAGCAACACCAAAAGATGCTGTTCAATACAAAACTGTTTTAACATGGACAATCGCTGATTTACCAAGCGTATAATTATTGAAACTATAACAATAGAAGAGAAGGAGCACTAACATGAAAAAAATGACCATCGCAAGCAGCTTAATTTTAGCAACCATCGCGGTAGGCACACTACCAGTTCAAGCAGAGGAAGTGGCTAATCGCGACACAGATGCTATTGTAAAATTTAAAGCACCAGATGAAAAAGATCCCAACAGCAAAAATCCTGTAGTGGATCCAGAAGACAAAGACGGCAAAGATCCTGTGACACCTATCGACCCAGTAAATCCTGACAAACCAGTTGATGAAGGTTCTACAGGTCCCTTAACCTTGGACTATGCTTCAAGTTTAAACTTTGGTGAAAATATCATCAGCACAAAAGATGAAACCTATTTTGCATCAGCACAAGTTTTAAAAGATAAAAATAATGTTGAAAAAACGGGCCCATTATTTGCTCAAATTACAGATAATCGTGGAACTTTAGAAGGCTGGACTTTATCTGCAAAACAAAATTCTGCATTTACTTCTGCTACAAAAGGTCAGACACTTGAAGGAACTGAAATTGTCTTTCAAAATGCTTCAGCTGTGACAGCAGGACAAAGTGCTGCACCAACAAGTTTAGCGAGCGTAACTTTTGGTACAGTGGGTGAAAGTCATAACGTGATGGTAGCCGTAACAGATCAAGGTGCTGGGAAATGGTCATACTTATACGGCAATGCTAGTTCAATTGCTGAAGTTGACGGCCGTCAAGTAATGAAAGATGTTCAATTAAAAGTGCCAGGTAAATCAGTTAAATTAAACGATGCCTACAAAACAACAATTACTTGGACATTAGCTAATACGCCAGTATAAAAAGAACCTTTTGGGAGAAAGGAAGAGGGGAACTCAGCCTTTCTCCTTTACATAGAAATGGAGTGTAGAGCGAAATGAAAAATAGATATTTTATTCTGATGATTCTAAGTTTTTATTTCTTTGCTTTTGGGATTGAAACCTCAGCAGCAGAATTACGATTTAGTGTTGAAACAGAAATTCCAGAAAACCAAATAGATAAAACAAAAACATATTTTGATTTAATGATGAAACCAGACCAAGAACAAATTTTGAAAGTTCGAGCGGCCAATAGTACAGATGAAAATTTAGTGATTGATGTTAGTGTGAAGTCGGCCACAACAAACAGCAACGGAGTGATTGAATATGGCGAGTCGTTGACAGCATTAGATAAATCTGCACCAGCAGATTTATCAGAAATCATTCAACTGAAAGACGGCGGTGAGAGTGTTGAATTGCCTGCTAAAAGTGAAAAAGTAGTTGAATTGCGAGTGAAGATGCCTAAAGAAGAGTTTTCAGGGCAACTAGCGGGCGGGATCACGTTTAGTGAAAAAGTCGATGAAACGAAAGACAAGCAAAAAGAAAATACAAACGGCTTAGCAATTGAAAATCGCTATGCCTATACAGTAGCTGTTTTACTTCGAGAAAATGAAACAGTTGTGCAACCTGAATTGTCTTTAGAGAAAGTTGAACCGACGCAAAGAAATGCGCGCAGTGTTATTTCTGCAACACTGCTAAACCATGAAGCAGCCTATCTTCAATCAATGAAAGTAACGGCAAATGTTAAAAATAAGAAAACAAATAACGTTATTTTAGAGAAAGAACAAGAAGATATGCAAATGGCGCCCAATTCAATTTTTAATTTTCCTATTCCTTATGAAGAAAATGAAATGGAAGCTGGGACGTATGTATTGGCAATGACTGTGGAAGGCTCAGGAAAAAAATGGCAATTTACGAAAGAATTTACGATCTCAAAAGAGGAAGCAAAAACATTTAATGAGAAAGATGTAACCGTCAAAAAAACGGAATCTAAACTTATTTATCTCTTAATCGGTTTATTGATCCTTTTATTGATAATCTGCCTGTTCATCATTTTACGTCTGAAAAAACAAAAAAATAAATAAAAAAAGCCGTTCTTCAATTTGAAGAGCGGCTTTTTTTTAAAGATTAAATAATTTCTCCACAGTCGGACAAAGTTCGGTGAAACAAGTGACTTCTGCAAGGTGTGATGCAGGTTGGCAACTTGGTAGTTCTCGAGAGCGGTGGTTAAACCAAAGAGAATGCCAGCCACCATTACGAGCGCCTACAATATCATTGTCATAACTATCACCAACATATAAAGTATGTTCAGGTTCCATACAAAATTGATTACAGGCTAAATCAAAAATTTCCTTTTCAGGTTTTTGGAAACCCGTACTTTGAGAAATAATGATATTTTGGCTTGGAACCCATTTTTCAAGATTCAATTGTTTAACTTTTTTAAATTGATGGTCTGTTGGACCATTTGTAATAATCCCCATCGGAATTTCTTTCTCTTGTAAAGTATCAAGAAGCTTAGTAACTTCTGGATGCATCGTAATATTATCCAATTCTTCTTCATAAACTTGTTGAAAAATTTTTCCTTCTTCTTGTGAAATTCCTGGATAGTTTAGATCCTTTAATGTTTCATTCATCCGGAAAAACCGCATGAAATCTAGGGACCATTCATTGGCTAAAACTTTCGGAAACGTTTCATCGCTGTGGTGTCTAAAACGAAGATACAATTCATGCATATCCTCTGTCGCAACGTTCGGGAAAATTTTAGTCATCGCATTTCGAAAGGGTTGTTGCTGATCGTACAGCGTGTCATCAACATCAAAAACAATGGTTCTCATTTAACAAGTGCACCTCTTAACTTTTTTACAAAACTTTTCATATGTTATATTGTAGCCGATATTTTCACAAATAAATAGAGTATTTTTCACTGTATTTCAAGGTTTTGAACAGAAATCAAAGCCTTGCGGGAAAAGACAATTATAGTTATTTTTACCGAAAAAATGGAAACGGTAAATGAAAAAATATTCTGATAATGAAAAGTTTGTGAAAATTATTTTGAGTCAAAGTTACTTAAATAACACGCGTTCTGATAGAGGTTAGAATTTTGCAAGAGACAGTCTTTTTCCGTATAATGAATGAGAATGAAGGGGGAGAGTTAGGGAGTTATGTTAAAGCGTTTTTTTGGGTATTATCGGCCGTATCGTCGATTATTTATTTTGGATTTTGGGTGTGCCGTTTTTGCGGGGCTGTTAGAGTTGGCTTTTCCAGTAGCAGTCAACCAAGTAATTGATAAGATTATGCCAAAAGGAGATTTTCGCCTCATTGCATTAGCTAGTGCGGGCTTATTTGCATTTTATATAATCAATACGTTTTTACAATTTATTGTGGTTTATTTTGGTCATATGTTAGGCGTGAATATTGAAACAGATATGCGTGAAGAATTATATCAACATCTTCAAACACAACCGTTTGAGTATTATGATAATCAAAAAACAGGGAAATTAATGAGCCGTTTGACCACTGATCTTTTTGAAATTTCGGAAGTGGCGCATCATGGTCCAGAAGACGTCTTTATTACGATTATGACGTTAGCAGGTTCTTTTTTATTAATGTTAACCATTCACGTGAAATTAGCCATCGCTACGTTTATTTTATTGCCATTTATCACGATTGCGCTAGGCTATTTTAATAAAAAAATGACAAAAGCGAATACGGATATTTACGATAATTTAGGTGAATTTAATGCTGGGATTGAAGCGTCAGTAAGTGGGATACGTGTCACGCAATCTTTTGCAAATGAACCATTTGAACGAAAACAGTTTAATTATTTAAATCAAATGTATCGAAAATCGAAATTATATTTTTATAAGGTGATGGGTGTCAGTTCCGCCTATAATTACTTATTAATTCGTCTGATAAATTTATTTTCATTAATTTTTGGTGCGTATTATACAATTAAAGGAGAAATTACAGAAGGTCAGTTTGTAGGATTTATTTTATTAGCCAATATTTTTATTCGGCCGATTGAAAAAGTCAATAATATGATTGAAAGTTATCCCAAAGGATTTGCTGGCTTTAAACGTTTTACGGAAGAAATGGACAAACAACCGTCCATCAAAGATTTGCCAGGAGCTGTTGCTGTTTCACATTTAGAAGGAACGATTGCCTATAAAGATGTTTCATTTGCTTATGAAGATGGCACAAAAGTTTTAGACCATATCAATTTAAAAATTCAACCTGGTGAAACCGTTGCTTTCGTTGGCCAAAGTGGTTCAGGAAAAACGACCTTGTGCAATCTGTTGCCTCGTTTTTATGAAGTCAGTAGTGGTGAAATTTCGATTGACGGTAGAAATATCCAGCAAATGACCTTGGCTTCATTACGTAAGCAGATTGGAATTGTTCAACAAGATGTGTTTTTATTCCCTGGAACATTACGAGAAAATATTGCTTATGGGAATTTAAATGCTACAGAAATAGACATTCAACAAGCGGTGAAATTAGCACATTTAGAACATGTAATTCAGCTAATGCCAGATGGCTTGGACACAATTATTGGCGAACGTGGCGTGAAATTATCGGGCGGTCAAAAGCAGCGAGTGGCAATTGCGCGAATGTTCTTGAAGAACCCGCCAATTTTAATTCTAGATGAAGCGACTTCTGCATTAGATACAGAAACAGAGCAAGTGATTCAAGAGTCATTAAACTCGTTAGCTGACGGGCGAACAACATTAATTATTGCCCACAGACTGGCAACGATTAAACATGCTGATCGAATAATCGTAGTGAGTGACCAAGGAATTTTAGAAGATGGAACACATGAAACTTTGTACGCGCAAAGAGGCCACTATCGTCGGCTGTACGATGCTCAATTTAGAACATAAAAAAAACCGCGAATAAAACTTCGCGGTTTTTTTTATGTTTAGTTAGCGCCGAACTTTTCTTCCCAAACCAACAGCATTTTTCATTCGTTGAAGTGTTTTGTTGGCTACCTGGCGAGCGTTTTCTGCACCCTCATCTAAAATCATATCTAATTCTTCTGAAGCTAGAAGCTCTTGGTAGCGCACTTGAATAGGTTCTAATAAGGCAACTACTGCTTCTGCTAAATCTGCTTTGAAGTCTCCATAGCCTTTGCCTTCGTAAGCTTGAACAAGTTCCTCAACAGTTTGACCTGTCGCAGCAGAATAAATATTTAGTAAGTTAGTAATACCAGGCTTTTCTTCTTTATTATATTCAATTACACCAGTTGAATCAGTTACAGCAGAGCGGATTTTTTTGCGAATCACTGCTGGCTCATCAAGCATTGAAATAAAGCCCTTCACATTTGTATCAGACTTACTCATCTTTTTCGTTGGTTCTTGTAAGCTCATAATTCGACTACCTTGCTCAGCGATTTTTACTTCAGGCATCGTTAAAATTTCTTGATTTTTTTGAGCGTAACGTTTGTTGAAGCGTTCCACAAAATCACGTGTTAATTCTAAGTGTTGTTTTTGATCATCTCCGACTGGCACTAAGTCAGCGTTGTACAACACGATATCACCAACCATTAATGGAGGGTATGTTAAAAGACCAGCGCTTACGCCAGCACGACCATTTTTTTGCGATTTATCTTTAAATTGTGTCATTCGCTCTAACTCACCAATAGAAGTATTGCACTGAATGATCCAACCAGCTTCTGCATGCGCACTCACTTCAGACTGTATGAAAATTGTTGCTTTTTGTGGGTCTAAACCAACCGCTAGGTAAAGAGCTGCTAAGCTACGAATTTGTTGGCGTAGCTTTTGCGGTTCTTGGGGAACGGTAATGGCATGTTCATCCACAATACAAAAATAACAATTGTATTCATTTTGTAATTCGATAAATTGTTTCATTGCACCAATGTAATTTCCGATTGTCGGAGTACCACTGGGCTGAATACCAGAAAAAATTGTTTTCATTAAATAACCACCTGACTTTAGACTTAAGATAGTGAATAGTTCTATTATACATTTTATTAGAAAAAAATACATGGGAACTTCTTGAAAAATCACCAAGAGAAGTAAATTATAACAGCAACTATAAAAATAGAAAACTGTATTACTTTTTTACAGAATCATAACGAACATCCATAAAATTTCATAAAAATTAACCCTAATTTTACACGGATGTAATGAAGGAAAAATAAACAAAGTTAATAAAAAATGTTTAAAAACCCCTAGTATTTTTATTAGAAATTAGGTATACTGGTTTTAAATAGAGGAACAGTACAGTTCCCTGTTTCAGAAACGCGATGATTCGCGAAAAGGAGTGATGCACAATGTTGACACTTTATACTTCCCCGAGTTGCACGTCATGTCGTAAGGCTAGAGCCTGGTTGCAAGAGCACGAAATTCCTTTTAAAGAAAGAAATATTTTTTCTGAACCTTTAAATATTGAGGAATTAAAAGCAATTTTAATCATGACAGAAGATGGAACAGAAGAGATTATCTCTACTCGCTCTAAAGTTTTCCAAAAATTAAATATGGATTTGGACGAGCTTCCACTTCAAGATTTATTAGAGTTGGTTCAAGAAAACCCTGGATTGTTGCGTCGGCCAATTATGATTGATGAGAAAAGATTACAAGTCGGTTTTAACGAAGATGAAATTCGTCGATTCTTACCAAGAGATGTTCGACAACTGGAATTGCGCCAAGCACAATTAATGGCAGGTTTATAAAAAATATAAAATTTTGTTCTTTATTTGTTAATTGTAATAAAGAACGATTCATATGAATTTAGGGCCAGGGATTTTTATCTCTGGCTTTTTAATACATATTTAGAACTTGTATTCATTTGATTTGGCAGAACGTGGTCAAGGAAAAATAGTATCTTTTTTGGAGAGACTGCGTTAAGATGAAGAGGTAGAAGGAGCGAAAAACCAATCGTTAAAAAAGTTCAAAGTTTATAAAATGTTCGCTAGTTTTCGAGGATTTACAGACTTTCCACTTTACTTTTGTGTAGTTTTCGCTACAATGAACGTAAGAAGTTTCCTGATTGAAGCAAAGAGAGGTGTAGCGCTATGGAAATGGAACATATTAATGAAAATACGATTCGTGTGTTAATTGGCAACGAAGACCTGGCGGATAGAGGGATTACTTTTCTTGACTTACTAGGAAACCACAAAGATGTTGAAAATTTCTTTTATAGTATTTTAGAAGAAGTTGATGTCGAAGATGAATTCCAAGGCAGTGAAGCAGTCACTTTCCAAGTCTTGCCTAAAAATGATGGTTTAGAACTGTTTATTAGTAAAAATGTCGCTATGGACGACTTGTCTTCCTTAGAAGGTCTGAGCGAAGTCAATGCAGATGTTAGCGAATTGATTCGCAAACAAATTGAAGCAGACAAAGCAGCCGCCGATGAACTTGACGAGATGGAAGCCACAGATGAAACAAACAGAAATGTAATCTTTGAATTAGATAATTTTGAAGCGATGATCCAATTATCCAAAGAAGTCTTCATGCAATCTGTTTTGACTAACTTATATACGTACAACGATTGTTATTACTTACAAGTTTTGTTCTTAACCGATGAATTAGAAAAAACAAATGTTGACAATGAAATTGCACAGATTTTAGAATTTGCTCATAAAACAACTGTCACTCAGGATACTTTAGTCGAATATGGCACTTGTATTATGGAACGCAGTGCGCTAGAATTAACACGTTATTACTTTAATGATTAAGCAAAAAAGCAAAAACTTTCGGGTTTTTGCTTTTTTTTTGATGAAAATTAAGAAACTTTGCGTAGTTTATTTATGAGAGGTGAAAATCATGTTAACAGCTTTAACGGCAGACAACCAAGAATTATTTTCTTTAATCGATTGCTCGATTGATGAATTAACACAGATACGAAGCGAACAAGCTTTTGTGTGTCCAATGTGTCATCAATCGGTCATTTTGAAGGCAGGCCCCATTAAAATACCCCATTTTGCTCATCGTAAAAAGAATAGTTGTTGGTACGAAGCAGAGGCTGAAACAGAAGAACACCTCCGCTTGAAGCAGCTTTTTGCGGAAAAGTGTTTACGCGAAAAGCTGTCCTTTCAAGTTGAGGCATACTTACCCACCTTGAAGCAACGCCCAGATTTACTCATTGGGAAGATAGCCATTGAAATTCAATGTAGTCCATTGCCAATTAAACGTTTGGTGGAACGGACGGAGACTTATCAAACTCATGGCTATCAAGTTGTTTGGATTTTAGGTGAACGATTAGTGCCTAAAGACAAGCTCACGCAGTTAACGAAACAATTCCTTTATTTTTCGGAGTCCTTGGGATTTTATTTATGGTCGGCCAATAAGAAACAAGAACGAATAGAGTTACTTTGTCATATTGAAGAGAGTCAATGTCAACAATTTTATAGAAGAAAACAATCATGGGATTTTTACGAAAAAAAATTACTAGAAATCATCCAACTACCGACTGCTAATTTAAATTTACTGCCAGGTAGACGGCACACTGGTCAATTGATGTATGATTATTATCAAAAATTGACTCAACAACTTGGTTACAGAAATGCTCAGTTGCTTAGAACACAGAGCTTTTTATATACGAAAGGTTGTCACATTCTCCAGTTACCTCCTTGGTTTTACTATCCTGGATTGAAGCTATTACCTTCTTCTGAAGAAGATATTCATTTAAAAATGCTTGTTTGGGAAGCACTAAAAACCAAAGAAGGATATTTAGTGACCAAACAGGAACTATGGCGTATCTTGGAAGTTAGTTTTTTGGAAGAAGGAAACTTTATTTGGCAACCACTGCCGAATATTGACTTAAAAAAGATTTTTAAAATCGTGGGGAATAGGTTATTGAGCTGGTTACAAGAATGTTATGTGTTAATTAAAGTAAACAATAAGTACCTAATAACTAGCATTTTCCTAAGAGAAGATCCTGAAAAGCTCATTCATTGGCTAAAAAAAGTGAAAAAACAACATTTTTTTAGTCACACGTGATAAATTATGATAGTATAATGAGTAAAACGTTTCTTAAAGGAGAGTAAACTATGAGCGAAATTAAACAATTACCAACACGTGATGAAGTTCCAACTTCATTAACTTGGGATTTAACCAAAATTTTTAAAGATGATGCTGCTTTTGATGCTGCGTATAATCAGTTGACAGAGGAGCTAAATCAAGCAGAGTCATTTAAAGGTACCTTAGGGAATGGCGCAGATGCTTTTCTAGCTGCGTTAGAATACGTGTTAGATGTCTATCGAAAAGTGGAAACATTATATGTCTATTCTCATTTAAAAAATGATCAAGACACTACAAATACAGCTTACCAAGCTTTATATGCCAGAGCTAGTTCTTTATATGCGCAAGTTAGTGAAGCTGTTTCTTGGTTTGACCCAGAGGTTTTAACATTAAGTGATGAACAAATCTGGGGATATTTTGAAGAGCAGCCGAAATTAGCTGTTTATCGTCACTATATTCAAAATATTTTAGATGAACGTCCCCATGTTTTATCGATGGAACAAGAAGCTTTACTGGCGGGGGCTAGCGAAATTTTTGGTGCCTCAAGTAATACATTTTCAATTTTAAATAATGCAGATTTAGAATTTCCAACTGTGCAAAATGCTGAAGGCGAAACGATTCAACTTTCTCATGGCGTTTATGGTCAATTAATGGAAAGTGTCGATCCATCTGTTCGTGAAGCAGCATTTAAAGGTTTGTACAAAGTATACAAACAATTTAGAAATACATTAGCCTCAACTTTAGGTGCACATGTTAAAACACATAATTATAAAGCAAAAATTAGAAATTATGATTCTGCTCGGGCAGCATCTTTAGCAAGTAATCATATCCCTGAAAGTGTTCACGAAACATTAGTAGCTGTAGTAAATAAACATTTACCTTTGCTACATCGTTATGTAAAATTAAGAAAAAAATTATTAAACGTAGAAGAATTACACATGTACGACTTGTATGCGCCTTTGCTAGGTGAAGCACCAATTCGTTACAGCTATGAAGAAGCAAAAGAAAAAGCAATTGAGGCTTTAAAACCACTAGGTGAAGACTATTTATCTATTGTTAAAGAAGCTTTTTCAAGTCGTTGGATTGATGTGATTGAAAATCAAGGAAAACGAAGCGGTGCATATTCTTCCGGAGCTTATGATACAGCCCCATACATTTTAATGAATTGGCATGATAGTTTGGATCAACTATTTACATTAGTCCATGAGATGGGCCATAGTGTTCATAGTTACTATACAAGAAATAATCAGCCGTATGTTTATGGCGACTATTCAATTTTCTTAGCTGAGATTGCTTCAACCACAAATGAAAATATTTTAACAGAATATTTATTACAAACAGAAACAGATCCTAAAGTACGTGCGTATGTCTTAAATCACTATTTAGACGGCTTTAAGGGAACCATTTTCCGTCAAACGCAATTTGCGGAATTTGAACATTTTATTCACACGGAAGATGCTAAAGGCACGCCATTAACAAGTGAATATTTGAGTGAGTATTATGGCGAGCTCAATGCTAAATATTATGGACCAGAAGTAGTTAGAGACGAAGAAATCAGTTACGAATGGGCGAGAATTCCACATTTTTATTACAATTACTATGTTTATCAATATGCAACTGGCTTCTCAGCCGCTTCGGCATTGTCTAAACATATTTTAGCTGAAGAAGAAGGAGCTTTAGAGAAGTACCTTAACTACTTGAAAGCAGGAAGTAGTGACTTCCCAATTGAAGTGATGAAAAAAGCGGGCGTGGATATGACACAAGCCGCGTATATCGAAGATGCAATGAAAGTTTTCGAAGAACGTTTAACGGAATTAGAAGCTTTGGTTGAAAAATTATAGACAAAGAAGTGGGATATAAGTCCAAATGACTTATATCCCACTTTTTAACTCTTAAGATAATTGGTTAACAGCTTTTGTCGCAGCATCTTTTTTATAATAAATGTAAATGTCCATTTGGAAAATGATAATTGGAGCGACGTTTAAATTCAAAGGTTGCGTCACCTTGGTCCAGCAACGGTTCGTTATGTGGATGGACACGACATAGTTGTTTAATTTCATCCATGTTTTCAAAATTTTCGACTAAAATGCCGAAATCGTTCTCGCAAGTATAGTTGTAAACGACTGCGGTAGGATGTTGTTTAATCCCCATTTCTCGAGCAACTTTTTGGTCGGTTTGGAAAGATTCTTTGACAAAATCGGATTGTCGGTCTTTACGATACATATCAATATCCCCGCCGGCCGCTAGAAGTAGTTCTTCTGATAACTCAGGAGAGTAAGCTAGACCGTCTTCAGCTACTGCTTTTTGTAAGCCAATCAACAATTGTCGGCCTTTTTTTCGGCCTTGTAACTGTGCTGCTTTATAGTCAAGAGCGGCTGAGTATAAATCTTCAAAAATTCGATTCCGTCGTTTAATGTCATTAATCGGAATATGTTGACGACTCAAAAATTCATTGATCGTCTTCATGTTTAATAAAGGGATAAAGCGCAATTGTATTTTCTTCTTGTCGTTAACAGACAATTGTATAATTTCTTTTTCAATTTCTAAACAGACGCCGCCTAAAGGATTGACGAACAAATAAATTTCAACCATTCATACTTCCTCCAATGCCATGCTTTTTCAAATACAGGTGCCAGAACGTCAGTGCTTCGAATACTAAGGGGCAGTGGTCCGCATCATGCGTTGAATCTTGTTAGGTGCAAGCGTAATGGGAATGTTCAAATCAGCCATTAATGTTTGAAACGCTTGCTTGCCGCTTTCAGCTTCAGTAACTTCTAACTCTAATTCAAAATCGTGCTGTTGGTTATACCAACTTTCGTCTAACGCAAGTAGTCCTTGAGGAATTTGTTTTTCTGCACGTGCTGTTTTTAATGAACCAATTAAATGGATCGAGGCGATTTCAATACCTAATTCTTGTAATTTCTTCGCCACAGCCCCCTCAGTAGGGAGGTGATTCCTTTTGATAAAGTGGTTCGCCGACTCAAGCGATAAAGGGTCATTGATTTCTAATAATCCTTCTGGCGCAGGAACTTTTAAGGTTAACTCACCACGATCTGCTAATACGCGAATTCTTAAGCCCATTCGTTGTGCTTTTAATTGAAAATCGTCCGTATCAAAATAATGATTTGTTTGCGTAAAAAAGTCCGTTTTTTGAATAGCAAAATGGTCGATTAATCGTTTGAAATCTTGCGGACTAACTAATGTTTTAAATTCAATTTCTAAGTGCTCACTCATGGGGTTCTCTCTCTTTCTTAAATCACTCCAATTTTCACATATTATATAGGTTTCCGTCAAGAAAAGTGGTCTTCTCTGTGAAAAAATTTTCTAATGAAAGGCGTTTGGAAATCAAATAGCGAATAACACCCTATTTTAGGAAGGACTGTGGTAAAATAATCAGTGAATGAAATTCAAGGAAATTGAGGGATCTACCATGGAACGAGAGTGGGAGCTGTTTTTAGCGCCATATGAACAGGCGGTCAGCGAATTAAAAGTAAAACTACGAGGTATTCGTAAACAATTTCGGGAGCAAGATAAACACATACCAATTGAATTCGTTACAGGACGTGTGAAACCAGTAGATAGTATTTTGACAAAGACGGCTATTCGGCATATTCCTTTAAATAGGATTGAAGAAGAAATGCAAGACATTGCTGGTTTGCGGATTATGTGCCAATTTGTGGAAGACATTTACCAGGTAGTCGCACTTTTAAGAAATCGTAAAGACTTAAAAATTGTGGAAGAACGTGACTACATTGAAAATAAAAAAGAAAGTGGCTATCGTTCGTACCATGTGGTGGTGGAATATCCTGTGCAATTAGTCACCGGGGAAAAGATTATTTTGGCCGAAATCCAAATTCGGACACTTTCCATGAATTTTTGGGCAACGATTGAACATTCTTTGAATTATAAATATCAAGGTGTTTTTCCTGAAGAAATGAAAGAACGCCTTCAGCGAGCGGCAGAGGCAGCCTATTTATTAGATGAAGAAATGTCATCTATTCGTGAAGAAATTCAAGAAGCACAACATTATTTCTCTCATGGCCGTGGCTTGCTAGAAAACGAATACTATAAGCAAATTAAAAACGAAACACCAGAAAATCAGTAAAGGAGTCTGCTTATGAAAGTGGCGATTGTTCATAACTCGGAAGAAAAATCGAAACAAGTCACAAAACAACTGACAACACTATTAGAGCAAAACCAAATTCAAATAGACAATCGTCAACCTGAACTTGTGATTTCAGTCGGCGGAGATGGTACGCTTCTTTCCGCTTTTCATCGATTTAATCATCTGTTAAACGAAGTAAGCTTCTTAGGTGTACATACCGGACACTTGGGTTTCTATACAGATTGGCGTGATTATGAATTAAAAGAACTAGTTGAAAGTTTGTGTATTCATCGTGAAAAAAGTACGAGTTATCCATTATTAGATGTGCGGATTCGGTTTAGAGATGGGAAACCAGATAAACATTTTTTAGCATTAAATGAATCGACAATTAAACGAGGAAACCGGACGATGGTGGGCGATGTGTTTATTAAAGACGAACTGTTTGAACGATTTCGTGGTGATGGGTTGTCGATTTCGACCCCAACCGGCTCTACTGCGTATAATAAAAGTATTGGTGGAGCTGTTTTACACCCCAGCATTAATGCGTTTCAGTTAACCGAAATCGCCTCCTTAAACAATCGTGTCTTTCGAACATTGGGGTCACCGATTGTAATCGCACATACGGAGTGGCTGGAGATTAAATTACAGGAAAGTGATGATTATTTTGTCACGGTGGACCAATTAGATATTTATCAAGAAAATATCGCTTCTGTCTGCTATCGAATTGCAGACGAACGGATTCATTTTGCCTCTTATCGGCACATGCATTTCTGGCATCGAGTGAAAGATGCCTTTATTGGTGAGGATTAATTAAACGATGGAATTTCAATGGACATATGACAAAGAAACAACACAACAAGTGAAATATTTTTTAAAGGAACAAGGCGTTTCAAAAGGGTTATTAGCTAAGGTGAAATTTCAGGGTGGTAAAATTCAAGTGAATGGGACCGTTCAAAATGCCATCTATTCTTTACAAACTGGCGATGTCGTTAAAATGACGATTCCAGATGAAGCGGAACATGAGACATTATTAACAGATGATGAACCGATTGAAATTGTGTTTGAAGATGATCATTTTTTAGTAGTTAATAAGCCTGCTGGCATTGCCTCGATACCTGCTCAGTATCATCCTTCAGGAACGATGGCGAATCGTGTTAAGGGCTATTACAAGCGTCAAAATTACGTGAATCAAGTTATTCATGTCGTGACTCGTTTAGATCGAGATACTTCTGGGCTGATGTTATTTGCGAAACACGGCTTTGCTCATGCTTTAATTGATCAAGAATTACGAGAAAAAAAGGTGACAAAAATTTATTATGCCCTTGTTGGTGGTGCGATTGAGCAGTTAAACGAGCATCAATTGATTGAAAAGCCAATTGGGCGCGACTTGTCCTCTTTATTAAAACGTCAAGTTATCGAAACGGGTCAATTTGCTAGCACAGAATATTGGCTCGCAAAAAGAGGAGCCCAAGCAGCAGCTGTGCGCATTCAGCTCCATACAGGACGAACACACCAAATTCGGGTACATTTTGAAGCAATTGGCTGTTCATTGTTAGGGGATGAGATGTATCATGGAGAGATGGATCAAGGAATTGAGCGGCAAGCGTTGCATTGCATGGAACTAATTTTTACTCATCCTTTTACCAAAGAAACGGTTCATCTGATTTCCCCACTAGCGGAGGATATGAAAAGTGTAGATGATACGTTATAATAATAAAGAGGCAGGAGGGGAAAGTGTAAGATGAATGAAGGCCAAGAAATGGAAGAGCAATTTGCCCTTCTTTTAGAAACGCTAAAAAATCAACAAATGAACGAATTTCGTGAGCTATTTTTAGCGTTACACATTTATGAACAAGGACAATTTTACCAATCGTTAGATGAAAAAGACCGACAACATTTATACAATTACCTATCTCCGAAAGAACTAGCGGATATGTTTGATGTTATCGAAGAAGATAATGAGAATATGAAAGATTATTTAGCTGAAATGCGCCCAAGTTATGCAGCAGATATGTTAGCTGAGATGTATACCGATAATGCGGTGGATTTACTAAATATGTTAGATAAAAGTCAAAAGGCGAAATATCTTAGTTTGTTAAGTAGTGAAGAAGCAGGCGAAATTAAAGAGTTACTTCATTACGAAGATGAAACTGCTGGGGCGATTATGACCACCGAATTTGTTTCGATTGTGGCGAATCAAACAGTGCGTTCTGCGATGTACGTCTTAAAGAATCAAGCGGACATGGCGGAAACAATCTATTACGTTTACGTAGTCGACCAAGAAAATCATTTAGTCGGCGTTATTTCGTTGCGGGATTTAATTGTTAATGATGATGATACCTTGATTGCTGATATTTTGAATGAACGGGTTATTTCAGTTCATGTTGGCGATGACCAAGAAGATGTCGCGCAAACAATTCGTGACTATGACTTCTTAGCTGTGCCAGTTACAGATTATGATGATCATTTGTTGGGGATTGTAACAGTTGATGATATTATTGATGTTATCGATGATGAGGCCGCTAGCGACTACTCTGGTTTAGCCGGGGTCGACGTTGAAGAAGTTAGTGAGAACCCTTTAAAAGCCGCTTCTAAACGATTACCTTGGTTAATTACGCTGCTGTTTTTAGGGATGTCTACGGCCTCGTTAATCAGTAATTATGAGTCTTTAGTTAGCGAAGCGAGTATTTTAGCCGTTTTTATTTCTTTAATTACCGGAACAGCCGGCAATGCCGGGACACAATCATTGGCGGTCGCGGTACGCCGTTTGGCTATGAAAGATGAAAAGGATAGTAATTTTGGACGCTTAATCTTAAGTGAAGTGCTCACGGGACTAGTGACGGGGGCTGTGACAGGTTTAACCATTATGATTGTGGTTGGCGTGTGGCAACATAATCTTCCACTTGGATTTGTGATTGGGATGGCAATGCTCTGTGCAATTACTGTGGCGAATTTAGCAGGGAGTTTAATCCCAATGTTAATGGATAAATTAGGGTTTGATCCCGCAGTTGCCAGTGGCCCGTTTATTACTACCTTAAGTGATTTAACCAGTGTATTAATTTATTTCAATATTGCCAGCATGTTTATGCGTTATTTTGTTTAAAAAATTGCACTTATTTATCATGAGACTAAGGTAAAAGGTTTCGTTGGTTTGCTTAAAATCAAAAAAGTGAGATAGCCGTTAATACGACGGCTACCTCACTTTTTTAGATACAAGAAATTAAACAATTTTTGTGCCATGGACTTCTGTGACTTTTAAAGTGTCCATCACAGTTTGAACGTTTTCTGTGGAAATACCGCCACCTGGTAAAATAAGAATCCGTTGATCTGCGTAGGCAATTAATTCTTTTAAATGATCAAAGTTGTCTTCGATAGGGGTACCAGCTGGCCCGCCATGAGTTAAAATACGCGTCACACCACGCTCAGCTAACCAGTCGATCGCCTTAAATTGGTTTTCTTTCGACAAGGCATCAAAAGCCATATGGAAAGTGATTTGCAAGCCTTCAGCTGTTTCAATGAATAAGTCCAAAGCTTCTTCATCTAACCAACCGTCCTCAGTTAAACAGCCAATAACAATGCCGTCGGTTCCTAATTTCTTTGCTTCGATTAAATCGGTATGCATAATTTTTAATTCAATATCATTATAGACAAAATTGCCGCCACGAGGACGAATGATTGTCATCACTGGTACTGAATGTTCGCCAGCGTATGCTAAGACTTCTTCAATAACACCAGTACTTGGCGTCGTTCCACCTACGGCTAAGTTATCGCATAATTCGATGCGATTCGCACCTTTTTGAATGGCTTGGGGAATCTTAGTGAAATTTTCGGCACAGAATTCTTTAATCATTTCTTATCGCTCCTTGCTTTTTCTTCACAGGCATTGTACCATAATTCTGCTTACTACCATAGCCCTGAAAAAAAGAGTGCAACTTTTTATAAGAGAAAATGTTCATTTGATGAACGTAAGGAGTTTTAAATGTTAAAGAAAATTGAACGAGCACAACAATTATTGAAAAAAGAAGCAGCCGTATTTCGCTGTCCAACTTGTCATGAACCAATGCATGTAGAAGGGGTTGGTCTGATTTGTCAACAGAGGCATCAATTTGATTTATCCAAGAAAGGCACGCTATACTTTCTAAATCATGGCGTCCAGACAGAATATAATAAAAAAATGTTTACTTCCCGAGGAAAAATGATTCAAAGTGGCATGTACGCGCCTGTTTTAAACAAAATTATGCACTATCTTCCTCAAAATAAAATAGTAGTCGATGTTGGTTGTGGTGAAGGGAGTTTTCTAGCTGAGTTAAGTCAAGCAGGCTTATCTGGACTGAAAATCGGGTTTGATTTATCAAAGGAAGGAATCTATTTAGCAAGTAATCAGCCAATTGATGCGTTTTGGTGTGTGGCGGATTTAACGAATTTGCCATTTGCGAATGAAGGGCTTGATACGATTTTAAATATTTTTTCTCCTTCACATTATCAAGAATTTCGGCGAGTACTAAAAGCTGACGGGACTGTGATTAAAATTATTCCTGAAGAGAATTATTTAAAGGAATTACGAGCGGCTTTTTATCCCAATGACGAAAAGAAACAAAGTTATTCCAATCAAAAAGTAGTCCAACGTTTTGCCGAGGAATTAGCAGTGGAAGTAGATGAACGAATAACTTATTGCTTTGACATTCCCGAGGAAAGACGGTTGGATTTATTAGAAATGTCGCCATTAGAGTGGCAAGTTTCTCAAGAAGTTAAAGCCAAACTACAACAGCGACCATTGGAAAAAATCACGATTGACGTCCGCTTGTTAGTAGGTCGTAAAAGATAGACTTTTTTGTGAAGAAAATCCTAAAAAAGTCTTGCAATAAAGTGACATTGGTGTTATATTACTTACAAGTTGTTTTTTCATTGGTTTTTATCAGGGTCCTGTTCTGATAAAAGTTAGTGAAGAGACCTTCACTAACGTAACGACTCGCCGTGCTAGACACCGAGACGGTACGTTTTTTTTATTGGTTAAAATAGCTGCCGCCTGACATCATCGCGTCATGCGGTTTTTTTTGAAAATAAGTATTGTGGGCGCTATTTATTTTGAATTTATGCTAAAATGAACACGATTGATATTTGAGGAGCTGAAGATAGTTGACGAACCATATTGTTTTATTTGAACCACAAATTCCAGCAAATACTGGAAATATTGCACGGACATGTGCAGCGACGAATACACCGTTGCATTTAATTGAACCTTTAGGATTTTCAACAGATGATAAACACTTAAAACGTGCCGGATTAGATTATTGGAATGATGTAAATATTACGTATCATAAAGATTTGGCTGCCTTTTTAGCCCATGTGGCAGGCAAACACTTGCATTTAGTAACCAAATTTGCTCACCAAACATACAGTGAGGTCAATTATAATGATGGCGAAGACCATTATTTCCTTTTTGGAAAAGAAACAACGGGCTTACCAGAAACATTTATGCGAGAAAACGAAGAAAAGTGTATCCGAATTCCTATGAATGATGAACATGTGCGCTCGTTGAATCTTTCTAACACTGCCGCACTAATTGTTTATGAAGCCTTACGTCAGCAAAATTTTCCGAACCTAGAACTGACGCATCATTATGAAAATGATAAATTGGATTAAAAAAAGTTAAGACAGTAGCGCTTTTTTCAAAATTGTCAGAAGAAAGTGGTTTTATTTTTACCGTTGCCCAATTTCCAAGCCTAGAACAAAAAACAATTTAGATTTTTGTTCTAGGCTTATTTTGCTTGGATTACTAGAAACTTCCATGGATATTTTCGCAGGGAAGTGATAAACTAGAAAGACATATGAAGAGATAAAGAAGTTTGGAGAAGTTACATGAAATTATATTTTACACGACATGGAAAAACTGAATGGAATCAACAGAAACGATTTCAAGGAATGACAGGAGATTCGCCATTATTACCAACTAGTTATGACGAAATTAAACAATTAGGCCAATATTTACAAGATATTCCGTTTGAAAAAATTTATTCTAGTCCGCTATTACGTGCCAAAAATACTGCGCGAGGAATTCAACAAGAATTGACTCATCCAGTTGAAATTGTTTATACAGATACCTTAAAAGAATTAGGTTTAGGTCGTCTAGAAGGACAATATATTGAAGAAATGCGTAATTTTTATGGAGAAGAATTAGATCATTTACGGCATCGTTTAGATTTGTATGATCCAACAATTTTTGATGGTGAACCAATCGAGCAAGCGATTCAACGGATTTCAGATACAGTTGCTGAAGCGGCGAAGCAACACGAAGGTCCAGTTCTATTTGTCGGACACGGAGCAGCCTTGACAGCGGCAATCCAAGCGATGGCTGGTAAACCATTATCAGAATTACGGACAATGGGCGGGCTGCTAAACAATAGCCTCTCAATCCTTGAAACCAAAGAGGCATCAAGGGATATGCCGTACGACTTAACGTTATGGAATGATACGTCTTTTTTAGCTAAAGAAAAAGTACAATAAGCGCACAACAGAAAGGAGGGCTTGTAGTGGTAACACTTTTTGGTGAAGACGAAGAAAAAGCCTTTATTGTTGGGACTGTACAAGCAATCTTTTTTGAAAATCCCAGTAATTTTTATAAAGTCGTTCTTGTAAATGTGACCGATACAAATACAGATTATTTAGAAAAAGAAATTGTAGTAACTGGAAGTTTTGGCCAAGTTCAAGAAGAGGAACCCTATCGTTTCTTTGGTCATTTTGTGGACCATCCTCGTTATGGCAGACAGTTTCAGGTGGATAGTTATCAGCAAGAAAGACCGACTTCGGCTAGTGGGGTGGTTAACTATTTATCAAGTGACAAATTTCCTGGCATTGGTAAACGAACAGCTGAAAAAATTGTTGAAGTATTAGGGGAAAGTGCGATTGACCGAATTATTGATGATCCTAGTGTTTTGGAAGAAGTTACTGTTTTAAATGAAAAAAAACGTCAAGTAATCGTCGAAACAATTCGCTTGAATCACGGGATGGAGCAAGTGATTGTGGGACTAAATCGATACGGCTTCGGTAGTCAGTTAGCTTTTTCAATTTATCAAACCTATCAAGAAGAAACCCTTTCTGTGATTCAAGAAAATCCTTATCAGTTAGTTGAAGATATTGAGGGAGTCGGATTTAAACGAGCGGACAATATTGCTGAACAAATCGGCATTCAGGCGGATTCTGCTGTTCGAATTCGAGCGGCGATTTTACATGAAGTGTTTGAGCACTCCATTCGCTCAGGCAATACGTATGTTCAAGCAGATGTTTTGTTAGAAGAAGCGATTCGGACCTTGGAAGCAAGTCGCCCAGTGGAAATCTCACCTGATCAAGTGGCCAATGAAATCATTACGTTAGTCGAACATGGAAAAATCCAACAAGAAGAGACTAAACTTTTTGAGAACAGTCTCTATTTTTCTGAATGGGGCATTGGTACTTCGATTCAGCGTTTACTTTCTCGTAAAAAAGAAATTCATTATGAGGAAGAAGAAGTCCAAAAAAATATCCGCATGATTGAGAAACGTTTAAATATTCAGTATGGCGACTCGCAACAAGCAGCGATTGAAGAAGCGATTAAATCGCCGTTATTTATTTTAACTGGAGGGCCCGGAACAGGGAAAACAACTGTTATCAATGGGATTGTCTCGTTGTTTGCGGAACTAAATGGTCTTTCATTAGATCTCAAAGACTATACGCAGGAGATGTTTCCAATATTGCTAGCGGCGCCAACTGGGCGAGCAGCGAAACGTATGAACGAAACGACAGGTTTACCTGCAAGTACCATCCACCGTTTGTTAGGCTTGACAGGTCGTGAAAAAAATCCGAGTTTAACCGCCAAAGAATTAGAAGGTGGTTTGCTAATTGTAGATGAAATGTCAATGGTGGATACTTGGTTAGCCAATACGTTATTAAAAGCTATTCCGACAAACATGCAAGTGATTTTTGTTGGTGATAAGGATCAGCTACCGTCTGTCGGTCCAGGTCAAGTCTTACATGACTTATTGCAAATTAACGAAATTCCCAAATGTGAGT
>SKEM01000620.1_pt1 | contig 22248 bp, 19 predicted proteins | sample 4826731 | NCBI WGS metagenome assembly SKEM01 (sample SAMN11008809, study PRJNA524170) | human gut metagenome | biome: Human fecal sample; material: Feces; isolation source: fecal sample from pouch patient p37 | host: Homo sapiens | place: Israel: Tel-Aviv | collected 2015-07-27
GGAGGCCGGGGTTTCTTGTTACGTCACGCCGGCAGGCGGCGCACGCGTCCGCCCCCCCCGGAAGGCATCGCCCCGTGCCCCACGTTCACCGTGCGCCGCAATCCACGCCCTTCCAAGGCCCAGCAGGTAGACTACTCAGCAGTACACGCTGCCCGCCTACGAGCACTAAGGAGCCCGCCATGCTGTCTTTTGAAAACGATTATTCCGCCGCCGCCTGCCCGCAGATCATCGCGCGCATGCAGCAGATCCAAAACGAGACGCACCCCGGCTACGGCACCGACGACTACTGCAAGGCCGCCGCCGGCAAGATCCGCGCACTGTGCGACAACCCGGAAAGCGACATCTGGTTCCTCACCGGCGGCACGCAGACGAACCAAGTGGCCATCGACTCGATCACCGCGCAATACGCAGGCGTCGTCTGCGCGGACAGCGCGCACATCAACACGCATGAGGCCGGCGCAATCGAGGCGACCGGGCACAAGGTGCTCGCACTGCCGCAGCAGGACGGCAAGATCAGCGCGCCGCAGCTCGACGACTATTGCGAGCGCTTCAACGCGGACGCGAACCATACGCACATGGTGCGCCCGGGCTGCGTGTATGTCTCGCAGCCGACGGAATACGGCACGGTGTACACGCGCGCCGAGCTCGCCGCGCTCGCGCAGGTGGCGCACGACCACGGCATGCCGCTGTTCATCGACGGCGCGCGCCTGGGCTATGCGCTCACATGCGACGCGAACGACGCGAATCTCGACGACCTTGCGCGCATCGCCGACGTCTTCACGATCGGCGGCACGAAGGTCGGCGCCATGTTCGGTGAGGCTGTCGTGTTCACGCGCGGCAACACGCCCGAGAACTTCACCGCGCTCGTCAAACTGCATGGCGCGCTGCTCGCCAAGGGCTGGCTGCTCGGCCTGCAGTTCGACACGCTGTTCACCGACGACCTGTATTTCCAGTTGTCGAAGCACGCGAACGCGCAGGCGGACAAGATTCGTCAGGCGCTGCTCGACAAGGGGTACGACATCGCGTTTGTGTCGCAGACGAACCAGATCTTCATCACGGTGACCCATAGCCGCGCCCAAGAGCTGCAGCAGCAGGTGAAGCTGGGGTTCATGGAGGCCGTGGACGCCAGCCATGTGATGCTGCGCATCTGCACAAGCTGGGCCACGACCGACGATCAGGTGGCGGCGCTCATCGCGCTGCTGTAGGCGCCGTGTACGCGGTTCAGCGTGTGGCGCCATGCGCCGCGATCGCCTCGCGTTCCATCTGCACGAACTGGTGGACCGACGATTCGACGGAGTAGTGCTCCTTCGTGTGGTAGGCATAGGTCTGCCCCCACTCGTTGAGTTCGCGCGGGTGTTCGATCCACCAGTCGATGTGCGCGGCGAGCTGTTCGGGATGCCCCACCTCATACAGCGATTCCGGGCAGAGCGCGAACTGGCTCGCCGCACTCTGCGGCGACTTCGCGATGACCGGCACGAGCCCGCACGCCATGCCTTCGATCACACTGACCGATTCGAGGTCGGCGATCGACGGATGGCACAGCAGGTCGCACGACTGCAGCAATGCGGGCATGTCGCTGTTGCGGTGGAAGCCGATGGACGCGGGGCGCGCGAGTTTCTTGCGGGCGAGCCGTTCGAGTTTGCGTTTGATCGGCCCGGTGCCGGCGATTGTCAGATGGATGTCTTCGGCGTGCGCGCTGCGGGCGATCGCCTCGATGAGCTCCACATGGTTCTTTTCGTTCGACAGGCGCCCCGACGCCACGATCTTGAACGGCACGCCCGCCGCTTCGTCGCCCGGGCGCTGCCGCTTGGGAGTGAACCGCGCCTGGTAGCCGTTTGAAATCACATGGATCGGCGCCGTGTAATGGTGCTCGCGCAACAACCGGGCCCCCAATTCCGTCGGCACATGGATCGCGTCGACGTTGCGGTACAGCCAGTGCTTGAACAGCCAATAGATGAACGAATCAGCGCCGGGCACATATTTGAGCGGCCCCGCGGAATACGTCACGTTCTCCGGCTGCACATGGTAGCCGGCCGTGACGGGCAGGCCCTTGGCACGCGCCGCGGCGAGCGCGTGCCGCCCGAATTTGAATGGCGTGTAGATGTGCACGATGTCCACGCCGTCGAATGCACGGTCGAACAACGTGGCGCTCGGCTGCGCGAACTGCATCTGCTGTTTCGCCGCCACCCAGCTGACGAGCGGCACCCGGTTGATCTTGGCCGGGTACTCGGGGGCATTGATGCCCACAAGGCGCACATGGTGCCCTTGCCGTTCCAACTCCTGAGCCCACTGCAACGCCGAATTCGACGTCCCGTTGCCGCGGTTGCCGAAGGTGTCCACCACCATGGCGATCGTCAATGGCCGTTCGGTGGTCTGCTGCGGGCTTTCGCCGTTCTTTGCTGCACACATGGAAGTTCAGTCTAACCATGGCGCATGTCAAAGCGCGGCGCATGTGGACGGCGCGCGTGCGCTGGGCGCCGCCGGTGGCAATATGGGAGGCATGGCAAATCAAGATCGTGCTTTGGGCACACCGTACGGCAAACATCCCACCCGCGCACTGCTCCTCGGCTCCGGCGAACTCGGCAAAGAGGTCGCCATCGCGCTCACCCGGCTCGGCGTGCGTGTCATCGCCGCCGACTCCTACGAAGGCGCGCCGGCGCAGCAAGTGGCGCATGAGGCGCATGTGCTCGACATGAGCGACGCGCAGGCTCTGGCCGAACTCATCGTGGAGGTCCAGCCCGACATCATCATCCCCGAGATCGAGGCGATCGCCACGCAGGTGCTCTTCGACGCCGAGCGCGCAGGCATCCATGTGGTGCCGAGCGCCACCATCGCCTCGATCTGCATGGACCGCGAGGCGCTGCGCCGTTTGGCGAGCGACGACCTCGGCCTGCCCACTTCACCCCACCGGTTCGCCGGTTCGCTCGAGGAACTGCGCGCCGGCGCCCAGGCGGTCGGGTTCCCGTGCGTCGTCAAGCCGGTCATGAGCTCCTCGGGCCATGGCCAGTCGGTCGTGCGCGACGCCAGTGGCATCGACGCCGCGTGGCAGGAGGCGCAGCAGGGCCGCCGCGCGCACCACGACGGCGACGTCTCGCGCGTGATCGTCGAGCAGCTCGTCGACCTCGACTATGAGCTCACGATGCTCACCGTCAGCTCGAGCGCGGGCATCGTGGTGTGCACGCCGATCGGCCAACGCCAGCAGGACGGCGACTACCGTGAATCCTGGCAGCCGGCGGATGTGCCGGCAGACGTGTTGCAAGAGTCCGTCCGCATCGCGCGCGAAGCGGTGCACGGTCTCGTGCAGCGCGCGAAGACCGATACCGCGTGGGGCGTGTTCGGCGTCGAACTGTTCGTGCTGACCGACGGCAGCGTGCTGTTTAACGAGGTCTCGCCGCGCCCGCACGACACCGGCATGGTCACGATGATCAGCCAGCGGCTCAGCGAATTCGACCTGCACGCGCGCGCAATCCTCGGCGTGCCGGTCACCGAAGGCCATGTGGCGCTCGCCATGCCCGCGCACACCGCGGCGGCGAGCCACGCGATCGTGGTCAGCGGCGAGGGCGAAGTCGAGTTTTCAGATCTCGACGCCGCGCTCGCGCGCCCCGGCACCGACGTGCGCATCTTCGCCAAACCGCGTGTCGCGGGGCACCGCCGCATGGGTGTGGCGCTCGCGCTCGGCCAGAACGTGCAGGAGGCACGCATCGCCGCCACGCAGGTCACGCAGGCGCTGCACACCGAGATTGTGTGAAATGTGAGAAACGCCGAAGAGATGTTACGAATGGTTGGTACCCTGATTGCGTCAGTTCATCAGCGCTCCAATCTTGGGTAACCAGAAGGGTGAAGCAACACTATGCAGAAACTGGACAAGCTCTACGAGGGCAAGGCCAAAAAACTGTACGCAACCGATGACCCCGACGTGCTGTGGGTCGAATACATGAACCAGGCAACCGCCGGCAACGGTGCCAAAAAAGCACAGATCGAAGGCAAGGGAAGCCTGAACAACCGCATCACCTCGGTCCTGTTCGACCTGCTGGCCGCGCGCGGCGTCGATTCGCATTTCGTGCGCCGCGTCTCCGACACCGAGCAGCTCGTGCGCGCCATGGACATGTACCCGCTCGAACTCATCATGCGCAACACCGCCGCCGGATCGTTCGCCAAGCGCTATGGCGTTGAGGAAGGCACCGAACTCAAGCAGCCGATCCTCGAATTCTGCTACAAGTCCGACGATCTGGGCGACCCCTTCATCAACGACGACGGCATCGTGGCGCTCGGCCTGGCCAGCGACGAAGAGCTCAGCGAGATCTCGCGCCAGGCGCGCGCGGTGAACGACGCGTTGCGCGACATCTTCTCCAAGATCGACGTGCAGCTCGTGGACTTCAAGATCGAGGAAGGCAAGACCTCCGACGGCACGATCCTGCTCGCCGACGAGATCACCCCCGACACCTGCCGCCTGTGGGACCTGCGTGACGGCTCCGGCCAGATCGAGCACCTCGACAAGGACCTCTTCCGCCGCGATCTGGGCAACATCATCCCCGCCTACGAAGAGATCCTCGACCGTCTTGAGGCGCTCGCCGACGCCGAGGGCGTCGCGCGCGCCGAGTGACCTTGGCATAACGCACCCATCCCGTCCGTCCACCACCCGAGCCACCACACAAGAAGCGAAGGAACAATCGTGGTTTTCCGCGTCTATGTAGAGAAGAAACCCGGATTCGATGTCGAGGCCCAGCAGCTGACGAACGAGCTGCGCACGATCCTTGGAATCCGCACCCTCAAGGGCGTTCGACTCGTCAACCGTTACGACGTCGAGGGCATTGACGAACAGCTGTTCGAACAGGTCGTGCCCACGGTGTTCAGCGAACCGCAGTCAGACAATGTGAGCTTTGACCAGCCGGATTTCGGAGAGAACGCCGTGTTCGCCGTGGAGTACCTGCCCGGCCAGTTCGACCAGCGCGCCGATTCGGCGAGCGAGTGCATCCAGCTCATCAGCCAGGGCGAACGCCCGACCGTGCGCACCGCGACCATCTACGCACTTGACGGCGCGTTGAACACACCCGATGTGGACGCGGTGAAACATTACGTGATCAATCCGGTCGAAGCGCGCGAGGCGGCCCTTGAGACGAAAGACACGCTCACCGCGCAGGTGCCCACCCCGGGCAAGGTCGAGGTGATCGACGGGTTCCGCTCGATGGAGGCCGAGCAGATGGAGCGTTTCATCGCGGACCGCGGTCTGGCGATGGATGTGGCCGACCTCGAGTTCTGCCGCCGGTATTTCGAGGAGGAGGGCCGCGACCCGACCATCACCGAGATCCGTGTGATCGACACCTATTGGTCCGACCACTGCCGCCATACCACGTTCGGCACGCAGCTCGACTCGGTGACGATCGACGACGCCGTGGTGCAGGCCGCGTTCGAGCGCTATCTGGCGATGCGCGACGAACTGGGCCGCTCCGACCGCCCGGTCACCCTGATGGACATGGGCACGCTCGGCGCCAAGTGGCTCAAGGCCAATGGCGTGATGACCGGCCTCGACGAGTCCGAGGAGATCAACGCGTGCACCGTCAAGGTGAAGGTCGACGTGAACGGCGAAGACGAGGACTGGCTGTTCCTCTTCAAGAACGAGACGCACAACCACCCCACCGAGATCGAACCGTTCGGTGGCGCGGCCACCTGCATCGGCGGCTGCATCCGCGACCCGCTCTCGGGCCGCGCCTACGTGTATCAGGCGATGCGCGTCACAGGCGCCGCCGACCCGCACACGCCAGTCGATGAGACGCTTGAGGGCAAGCTCCCCCAGCGCAAACTCGTCACCACGGCGGCCCATGGCTATTCGTCGTACGGCAACCAGATCGGTCTGGCCACTGGCCAGGTCAACGAGATCTACCATCCCGGCTATGTGGCCAAGCGCATGGAGGTCGGCGCGGTCGTCGCGGCCACTCCCGCCGACCATGTGCGCCGTGAGACCCCGGCCCCGGGCGACAAGATCATCCTGCTGGGCGGCCGCACGGGCCGCGACGGCATCGGTGGCGCCACCGGTTCGTCGAAGGCGCACAATGTCGAATCGCTCGAGCTTGACGGCGCCGAGGTGCAGAAGGGCAACGCGCCCGTGGAACGCAAGCTGCAGCGCCTGTTCCGCCGTGGCGACGCCACGCGCCTGATCAAGCGCTGCAACGACTTCGGTGCGGGCGGCGTCTCCGTGGCCGTGGGCGAGATCGCTGACGGACTGGACGTGGATCTGAACAAGGTGCCGAAGAAATACGAGGGCCTCGATGGCACCGAACTGGCGATTTCCGAATCCCAGGAACGCATGGCCGTCGATGTGGCCGCCGAGGACGTGGACGAGTTCCTGCGCTACGCCCAGGAAGAGAACCTCGAGGCCGTGGTGATTGCCACCGTCACCGAGGACCCGCGCATGGTGATGCGTTGGAACGGCGACGAAATCGTCAACCTCTCCCGTGAGTTCCTCTCATCGAACGGCGCCGACAAGCACCAGGACGCCCATGTTGCGCAACAGGGCACGTATGTGACGCCGTTCAACGAAGGCACACTCGCCGAGCGGTTGGACGCGATGCTCAACGACCTCAATGTGGCTTCTAACAAGGGCCTCGCCGAGCGCTTCGATTCCACGATCGGCGCCGGTACCGTGCTCATGCCGTTCGGTGGCCGCGAACAGCTCACCGCCCCGATGGCCATGGTGGCCAAGCTGCCGGTGTTCGGCGAGACGACAACGGCATCAGCCATGGCATGGGGCTTCAACCCCTACATCATGGAGCGCAACCAGTTCACCGGCGCATACCTTTCTGTCGTGGAATCGCTCGCCAAGCTCGTGGCCGCCGGCTTCGAGCATGAAAAGGCGTACCTGAGCTTCCAGGAATACTTCGAGAAGCTGCGCGACGAACCCGACCGTTGGGGCAAGCCGGTCGCCGCCGTGCTGGGCGCGCTCATGGCCCAGGTCGACCTGGGCGCGGGCGCGATCGGCGGCAAGGATTCCATGTCCGGCTCGTTCGAGGACCTGGATGTGCCGCCCACGCTGATCTCGTTCGCCGTGGCGGTCGGCGACATGCGCCGCGCCACTTCCCCCGAGTTCAAGGCGCCGGGCCACCGTGTGGTCCGCATCGCCCCCGTGTACCATGCCGATGGCCTGACACCGGACAAGGACGGCCTGCTCGAGGCCTTCTCCACGGTCGAACAGCTCGTGGACTTCCATGACGCGGTGGCTATCTCCACCCCGGGCTATGGCGGCACCGCCGAAGCGCTGTTCCGCATGACGCTCGGCAACCACATCGGTGTGCGTTTGGACGACGCGATCAGCGTTGACGACCTGTTCGCCCCGGCATACGGTTCGTTCATCGTCGAACTCGCCGATGACACGAAGATCCCCGCCACGTCGAACCTCGTGGAGATCAGCGAAATCGGCGAAACGACCGAGTACTACACCTTCCATGCCGCTGGCGAGGATTTCGCCCTCGCGCCGCTGCAGGAGACATGGGAAAGCGCGCTTGAAGACGTGTTCCCCTACCGCCACACCGAACACCAGACCGACGAACTCGTGGAGACCGTGGTCTTCGACGCCGGCCGGCGCGCACCGTACACCGGGCCGAAGATCGCCAAGCCGCGCGTGGTGATCCCGGTGTTCCCGGGCAACAACTGCGAATACGACACCGCTGCCGCGTTTGAGCGCGCTGGCGCGGAGGTCACGACGCTCATCGTCAACAACCTCACCCCGCAGGCCGTCACCGAATCGACGCAGGCGCTCGTCGACGAGATTGGCCGCAGCCAAATCGTCATGATCCCCGGCGGTTTCTCGGGCGGCGACGAGCCGGATGGTTCGGCGAAGTTCATCACCGCGTTCTTCCGCGCGCCCGCGGTCACTGAGGCCGTGCGCGATTTGCTCAAGAACCGCGATGGCCTCATGCTCGGCATCTGCAACGGCTTCCAGGCCCTCATCAAGCTGGGTCTTGTACCGTACGGCGACATCGTGCCGATGACCGACGAGTGCCCCACACTCACGTTCAACGAGATCGGCCGCCACCAGAGCCGCCTTGTGCGCACGCGCATCGCGTCGAACCTCTCCCCCTGGCTTGCCAAGACCCAGGTGGGCGACCTGCACACCGTGGCGATCTCGCATGGCGAAGGCCGGTTCGTGGCGAGCCCCGACCTGCTCACGCAGCTTGCCACCAACGGCCAGATCGCCACGCAGTATGTGAACGAAGACGGTGTGCCGAGCATGAACCTTGCGGTGAACCCGAACGGTTCCATGATGGCTGTCGAGGGAATCACGAGCCCCGACGGCCATGTGTTCGGCAAGATGGGCCACTCCGAGCGTTCGGGCAATGGCCTGTATGTGAATGTTCCGGGCAACACCTACCAGCCGATTTTTGAAGCTGGCGTGGAATACTTCGCGTAGATGGCGGCATGGCCCAATACAACTGATGCGGCCGGCTCCAATCATGGAGCCGGCCGCTCTTATACAAGCTCACCCATTGGGGGAACCAGCAACAACACGATGAAAAGAGGGCCCTACCATGGAACAGCCCGCTGTCCCGTGCCCACGCCCTATGCGCAGGGCCGACCGCGAAGTGCATGATACGGCGGAAATCGATGGGATACTGCGCGACTGCGCCGACGTACGCGTCGCGTATCAGGACGCCCAGGACCTGACGATTGTGCCGGTGAATTTCGCATATGTGCTTGAGGATGGCAAGTTGACGCTCTTCATGCACTCGGCGCTAGCAGGACGCAAGATTGACGCGATCCGCTCGGCGGGTAACGCTTTGCCTGTCGCATTCGAGATGGATTGCGATGTGGAAGTGTACACGGGGCGCACACCGTGTTCGTCGACGACGGCGTTCAGATCAATCATCGGCACCGGCGTGGCCGGCCTCATCGACGAAACTGGCAAGAAAATCGAAGCGCTCACACTGCTCATGCGGCAGCGTACCGGCATGAAGGATGTCAAATTGCAGCCCCGGCAAGTGGGCAAGGTGGCGGTATGGCGGATTGCATCCACTGAATCACCGCAAAGCGGCATCCAGCACCGGCCATGCATCAGGACTGATCCCCATCTTCGATTGTGGGGTGGGTCCCCAGTCGACCGCAAGCCCCAAAAGCCTGCAATTCGCAGGACAAATGGAAGATAGGGTTGCAATACACCTTTGTGCGCCATGGACCCCCACCCCACAATCGAAGATAGGTCCAACCATGGTTCTCATGTTGACAAAAAACGGGGTTTCACGCCTCTTCCCCAGATACGTGAAACCCCATTTTTCGTATTCCTCTACGGTCACTGTTCCCTGCGCTTGGACACAATCATCCAGATTGCGCCTACGACTGCCACAAGAGCGGCTGCATAGAACAGGTAATAGCTAAATCCCCAGCTGTAATCGTCAGTGGGAACAACGCCGCGGTCACTGAAGTCCCAGTTCAGCACCAAGAACAGAAGGAAGCCGATGATGCTGAACACCAGCGCCGGAATACCCTTCGAAACGCATGCAAAGATCAACGCGATAATTGCCGTGATGGCGATGGCCGCAACGAGCGCCATCACAATCATCGCGATTTCGGAACCGTTGGACGTCTGATCCTTGAGCTTGTTGTAGAGCGTGGCGAACTTGAACATTGAGGGATCGGCCAATTCGCCTGCGCGAACACCATCGACCATCTCATCGGCGTATTCACGGTATGGCGAGTCCTTTGCCACCGAAGCGTATGGAAGGAACACGCACAGCAACATGAGCACGTTGCCCACGATTGCCACGATCTTGGGAACCGTCAGGTTCCGGGTTGTTGTTTGATTGGACATACTGCCCTCCTTTATTGTTGAGACGTACTACAGTCCCAGAACCTGCTTCTTCTTGAGGTCAAATTCCTCCTGGGTGAGGATTCCGGCGTCAAGCAGCTCCTTGAGGCTCTTCAGCGTCTCCATCTGTTCCGCCACGGACATCGCTGGAGCCGGAGCGGGCTGCGACGCGGCTTGGGCGACGACCGGCTGTGCATCCGCTGCAGCGGCCATCGCATTCGCCGGATTCATCTGCTGGCCCGGCATCGCACCGGTCATCGGGTTGACCCCCTGGGCGAAGCCGACGCCGAGCATCATGCCGCCCATGTCGCCGAACCCGTTGTCTTGCACGCCTTGTGCGATCTTTTGCTGGGCGGCGATGTTCGACGCCTGCTGCGAGATGTTCTCGTACGCCGTCACATTCATGCGGTTCGACGAGTACTGCTTGACGAGTTCGCGCGATTCCGGAGTGAACTCGATGCTTTCGATGCCGATGCCCGCCAGATGGATGCCGAATCGTGACTCCCATGTACCCGCGTTTGTGGCGTCCTCGCTGATCGCGAGCGCGATTGCGTTCGCTTGGCTCGGCAACGCGGAGATGCGGTATTCGTTGCTCAACGAGTTGAGCGTGACCGAGAACGACTGCATGAATTCACTGAGCAGCTGCGACTTCGTTTTGGGGTCATCGAAACTGATGTAATCCACGTTCGGCGGCACGAATTGCCGGATGAACGCGGTCGGGTTCGTAATGCGCAACGACATCATGCCTCGCGCGCGAATGTCGAGATCGGTGTCGTAGAACTTGTCATGGTACATGAGCGGGGCCGGCGTGCCGAACTTGAGGCCACGGATCTCGCGGAGATTCACGAAGGCGACGCGCTTGTTCGCCACCGGTTCGCCGCCGTACTTGAAGCGTTCGCCGATCTGCCCGAAGATGGATTTGCCGATGCCGTCGCCCGCGAACACGCTTTCGGTGCCGCCGGTGCGGTATTCGTACCCGCCGGACTCGGTGATGATGCTTTCGATGCCCGACTGGTCGAAGATGAACGCGGCAGTGTTCTCAGGGACATAGATGCGCGAGCCGTTGGAGATGACGGCGGCAGAATGCTTGGTGTTCGATCCGCGCCCTTGATTCGTTTCCTGGTAGACGCCCGGCATGAGCGCCACATGTTCACCGAATTGGCCGACCGTGATGATGTCGAGCCACTGATCGGCGAAGGTGCCGCCCAATGCGCCTGCGAATGCCTTGATCAATGCCATGGTTGCCTACTTCCCTATGCTCCCGAGTTTCCTGTGTTGTATTACAGCTGTTCGGTTCTGCCGCAGTATTCGCAGATGACCGACGTGCCTTCCGGGCCATGCAGTGTAGCCCCGCAACCGAGGCATGCCCTCGACACTTTTTTCGCACCAGCCGGCTTGGTCAGACCGCTCATGGTGAATGCCTCCGCCATCTCCTTGGTCGCACCGGTCAACATGCTTGCGATGCCACTGATGAAGGTCTTCGGCGCTCCCACGACATCTTCGTCACTGCCGGTGATCTCCTTGTTGATGCCGTTCACCAGCTTTGACAGGTCCGCATGGGATCCCATGCGCAGTTCGATCTTTCCTTTGCGCAGCAGGACATCGCATTGGTGGCTTTCGCCTTTGTCGACGATGAGCTGCGGCTTGCCGTTCACCACTTTGATGTCACGAAGTGCCCACGAGAACGTGTGGTCGATGTCTTTGCCGAACATCTTGATCTGGGTATAGGTGAATATGAGACTCATATTGGTCAAGGTCAGTTCGCCACGCTCGAAGCCTTTGAAATCCGGGCTCTCGCATCCAACATTGTCAAATTGCGCGATGATGCCTTCATTCGGCAGCAAATCGATGCTATGCATGTCCTCTCCTCCATTGTCTGTTCACTATCTGGCACTGCTCTGGAGCGCCACGGAAAATGCAGGCGCTGAGCCAGTGGAATACCTGATTTGGACCACAGTGGTCGCGATCAGCAACAGCACCGTGGCAACGCAAGCGATAGCGAGCGCTATCAACACCAGTTTTCTGCCCGACACCTTGCTCCCCCGTCCCGTGCAGGCGAACGCGATGCCGCACACCACGAACATGGCGATGATGAGCAATATGGTCACCTGCCAATCAGGATGTCGGTCGCTGAATATGGAGATTCCGCCTATCAACGAAAAGCAGGACAATACCACAGCGCCAACCGCCCATTTGGAACGTGGCCCATGATTATCCGCCAAGACCGACTGCCAGAATTGTTGGTTGACCACCACATTGGGGTTCGTCACAGTGGTCTGCGCCGCCAATTGTTCGGAGAGCTCGCGGTAAAGGCGGCTGTATGCGGCGCTTTTATCGTTCACACCGAGTGGAGCATCGATGATCACTGCACTCTGCGCACCGTCAGACACCACGCGTGCCTCATATTCATCATCACCACTGGGCAGCCGGAACATCACCGACTGTGCCGTGTCATTGTTGCCGACCACGTCGAATCCCGCACTGAACCGCAATGTCTGCAGCAGCGCGGCATAGGTCTGCACGGCAGGTGATTGGTACGTCTGCCGCGCCACGGACACGCGGTTGGCGGCGGGATTCGATGTGGTCGTCATGATGGTTCTTTTCTGTGCAAAGCGGAAAGGGTGGTTCAGCTGACCGAAGCGAGACGCTGGTTGACGCGGTTCATGACTTCGAGGTAATACTGCATGTCGGTGTCGGTCCATGTGGACTGATCCATGTCATCCAGCTTCTTCGTTGTCTCGCTGTATTCGCTCATCATCTTGAGGTAGTCGGTCAGCATGCTGGTCGGTGCGCCATCAGCCGTGTATTTTTCCATGAAATCGCAATACTTGTTCATGAACGACTCATACGAATCCATGGCTTCCTTGACAGCAGGCGTGACACCACCGGACTGGGCCTGGTTCTGCGCCTCCTGCTGCTTCTTGGCCTCTTCCTCCTGGATGCGCTTCTGTTCTTCTTCCTGCCGCTTGCGCTCCTCTTCAGCCTTCTTCTGGGCCTCTTCGGCCTTCTTCTGTTCTTCGGCCTGCTTGGCGGCTTCTTCCTCGGCCTTCCTCTGAGCTTCCTGATCGGCATCCTCCTTGGATTCAATCGAGATGCTCATGGTGTCTTCCTTGGGGTTATGCATCACCATGACCTTGTCGCCGGCAGCGTTTTCAGCAGTGAATGTGTCGCTTGACTTGGCGAGGCCCACGGTGAAGCCCTTGCCCCGGAGCTCATTGACATAGTCTTCGAAATCACTGGCGGTGACATCGCATGCCGTAAGGCTGTAGGATGCCGCAAATTCGTAGACATCCATGGCTTTCGTGGCTTTCGGCGCGGATATCTTGGCGGCGGCGCCGCTCGCTGGCCAAGAGAAGCTCTGGCATCGAGATTCCTTGGAGGACGAAGAAGCAGACGACGATGCACTTGATGACGGAGATGCAGCAGCGGATGGCTGGCTTTCCTGCTTACCGCCAGCTGCGCCAGCCAGCGACAGGACAAGGCCAATCACCGTGGCGCCGGCGGCGATCGTCGTGAACAGACGGCCATGCTCCTTGCCCGGTTGGGTCTTTAGATACGCCACCACACACAACACCGCGGCAATGACCGCGAAAATGATGCACAGGGCAATCGGCGGGTGCACACCAAGCGCCACGAAACCGAAGATCAGGAACGCAGCTGCCACAGCAAGCGCCACAACCGCCATAGCCGAGGTCTTGCCCAGGTTGCTGTCGGTCAGCATCGCCATAAATGTATTCTTCGACGCACGGTGGCCCACCGGCTCAGCAGGGGTGTTCTGCCCATCATGAGGAGCATCATGCGCGGTATTCGCCGCAGGAACCGGCGGCACCACTTCGGTCTGCTGGGTCGGCGCACTCATCACCGTCGTCTGCGCGGACGTCGCCTGCACCGCGGTCTGCGCCATCAACTGGTCACCCAGATCTTTGCAGAACTTTACAACGAGCTGTCGCGCGGGCTCGCCGGCGTCCATCGGTGCGGTCATTTCGACTGCGCTTGATGCGGCGGTTTCACCTGGCACCACCTTTGCGGTGAACAGGCCATTGAGATTCGGCGCGCTGAACGTGACCGCATGCGACTGCTCGTCTTGATGGACAAGATCGAACGACGCGTTGAATCCGAGCATCTGCACCATGGCAGCATATACGTCCGCAACCGGAGCCATATATGTCTGCCGCCCCGGCTGCGGGGTCGGGTTTGGAGTGGACATCCTATGTTCCCTTCTTCATACTTCCTTCATGTTCGGCCACGAAAACATACAGGGTGATGCAGCAACACATCGCCGCATCACCCTGTAATGCCTGTCAGTCGGCCTGCGTGGAAGGCCCAGCGGGGCTTCCTTCGTGGTCGTCGACGCGGTGCACCTCGCCTTGTTGCTCCGGTTCTTGCACCGCATCCTCGAACGCTCGTACACCGCGCAGTATCATGCCTGCCAATTGCGTAAACATGACTGCACTCCTTTCTGACGAGGCATTCCCTTGTACGCAACCGACTTTCGGCTACGCAGCGAGCGGATGACACCACTCACAGGAACTCGTCATTAAGGGGCATGTTTTATTCGCGAATCAGCACTCCTTCCCCTACGCGATCCAGTGCGAAACAGTTGTAATGACGAGCGTTTCACGCTAGAACCATTCTCGAATCTTTGATTTATAGTGTCAATGACATAACATGATATAAATCTGTAATAGATGTGCTAGGTTTTATACCATGAATACTATAAACGAGGCGAGTGCGCAGGTGTGGAGAACACGTCTGCGAGCATGTATGGACGAACGGGGACTCACCCAGTTGGGACTGGTCAGCGCGCTCAACCGCCAGTACCTCACGAAATATCATCAAAAAGACGTCAGCCGCTGGCTCAACACCGGCAATCGCACCACGAGCGGCGTCATCGGCTTCCCCAAGTACGAAACGATGTCCATTCTCGCGGATTTCTTCGGTGTGGATGTGGGGTATCTGACCGGCGAGACCGATGAGCGGAGTTTTAACCTGCAGCACGCATGCGATTACCTGAGTCTTGATGGATCCGCAATCAGTGCACTTCGCAAATGGGTCCGCGAAGGTGCGGGCAGCACCACAGACGACAACAGTATGCACAGCTACCGCGCGGACACACTGAACGAGCTTTTCTCCTCCCCTGAATTCGGATCCATGGCAGCAAAACTGCTCACCTTACACGAAATGTCAACAATCTGGCGAACTAATCCCGAACGCTTCAGTTCGCTCATGGCTTCCCTCGCCTCGGACAGCGACCTTCCCGACGACCTGACATTTCAACTCATTCTCGGCGCGTTTTATGGCATGGCGAGCGAGTCATTCTCCGCGCTCCTAAGAAGCGCTTACCCGATTCCGAGCGAACAGCAGTTCGAACAACTCATCGTCAGCCATGAAACCTGAACACGGCATGCACGCCGTCCCAGCCGCGCAGTACCGCCAGCTACCGCGACTCAGCATGCGATAATATAAAGGCCAATCAAACAGCCTATCGACTGACTGATGCAAGAAGAGAAGAAAAGGAATACGCCATGCCAAATGAAATCGAAGTGTACGGCGACGACGACGGACTTATGCTTCTGGGGGATTCCGAAGATATCCGGCAGGCCCTCGCCGAACTCCAAATCAAAGAGGAACAAACCGTCGACATCAGAATGCCGAGATATTGAAGAATGCACAGCGCGCCGCGAAGATGCTCCGGAAGACGCAGGAGCATTCGGGCCGATGGGTGAAACTCACCAAGGAATCCGCTGAAAAAACGCGTAAGCATGGCCTACTGCGCAACAATTCGACCGGTAATTTCATGGGGGTGATTGGCAAAGGCGGCAAAGGCGGCATCAAAGGCAATGTCCAGTTCGAGAAGATCACAGGTGGTCTCTCGCCGGCCAAGCTGGCGAATGTCGAAATGCTGATGCTGACGATGGCGCTCGAGCAGACGATGAAGGAGATGACTGAGTACCTCAAGCAGATCGACGCCAAGGTCGATTAGGTACTACGACAGCAGAAGAACGCCGAGCTAGCGAAATTCCTCAGCGTCGCCGGATTGGTGTCGGAAGCCGAAAACGAACTGCGGCACATCGGTTCCCTCTCTGACGCGACTTGGGACCAGTTGGGCAGCAGCGCCCAGACCGTAAACGAAGTACAGCAGTACGCATTGCTCCAACTCAAGGACCTCGCCGACAAGATCGCCGCATCCACCAACGACACTAGAGCCACGAAGGACGCACTGACCAAGGCACAATCCGATATCGGCGATTGGCTCGCGGTCGCCGCGGATTGTCTACGCCTGCGCGACCGCATCGACATGCTCAAAGTACAGCGGTTCATCGATACCGACGTCGATCCGGATCTACTCAGCAAGCATCGTTTCGTCATTGCGGACAATCGACGCGCACGTTACCATTCAATCACCGACGTCACCGCCAAGCTGCAGCAATCCATCAAACAGGCGGTACAAGGCAAGGACGATACGATGCGCGTCATCCTGCTGCCGATGGATGCACCCGTCGTCATGCGGAAAGGCAATGAGATCGCAGGTGCCCTTGCACGCTTCGACAAAGCGTTGGGGATGGAGTACACGACCCCGCATTCTCTGAGAAGCAGTGGGATCAGGCGATGGGCGAAGTCGGGCAGAACATCGCGAGCGGCACGGAACAACTGATGCAGCAGACCGGAAACGCATTGGGGGAAGGCGCCAAGCAAATCGGGAACGTCGCCAACGAGGCAGGCAATCAGATCAAGAAGGCCTTCGGCAATTCCCCGAAGCTGTGGTGACAGACTCTCGTCTTGTCTCCTTTCCGATGCTGGTGCAGGCGCAGCCCAGTTCATATAAGCACATGAATACGGCCTTTCGCGGAATCCATCACACCGTCAATGGATTTCACGAAAGGCCGCGACATGCACGGTCCATCACCGTATTCAGTCCCCCTCAGCCTGTTTGAATATGAAGTTGAGCTTCGCATCCGGACTGACGCTCCGTACGATGGATGTATAGAATGATTCCGCTTGATCCTCGAGTATGTCGCGGTTCTTCTCGACATACTCGCTCCTCGCCTTGTCGGACAGAATCTCGTTGATCATATTGGCCGTATCAATCTGTGGTGTGCCGAAACTCAATGCACCATTCTGATCGACCACCGTACGGTATTCAGGGTGGTCATACCCGATGAACTTGAATTCGGGAATCGTGATGTCGTATGTATTATCACCGGCTGTCTTGATAACAACATCTTTGCCGTCAAATCCAAGTTTGGCATCAAACGAATACTGGATGAACTGCGCGCGCTCGGTACCCGGAATCTCCATATTGAAGAAATGGCTTTTGTTCTCTTTTGACTTTATTCCGGTAATGCCGAGACGAAGCAAAGACACCTCTTTGGTCTGCTCCATCGCATGAATCACTTGCGTGTCAGTGGATTTGGAACTGCTTGAGAGCACTGCCGGAATGCCCGGAACCGCCCCATACAGGACGGCGACAATGGCTGCACCTATTACAACAGCGCCAATACACGCCGTGATCTTCTTGATCACACCCATATGCATGGACCTCCATCCAATATGGAATGACGCGGCACCGCCCACCGCATATCATGGATACCCACATCTGTTATGTCGAATCCATCCGTGGCAAGGTTCGTTTGACCGCTTCATCCTTTCTTCTCTCTGAGCACGATGGAGACATCTCTTCGGCTGCCCCATCGCCATTGATTGCGATGGTATCAGACTTCGCTCGGCCTCATGCCCCACAGGGAGATTGGCGAGACAATGCACGCAAGCACACCCCAATGGTGCCCTCACCCAGCACCGAACCTATAAGCGCACTATGCAGAATCGAAGTTTCATTAGCGCTCCATTCACCGCTTGCGGTTGAGGAACGCAGCTTTGACGAGTTCGATGATCATCTGCCGCATATCCTTGCCGTCACCGGCCTGGGACGCTTGCGCGATGCCGCTGACCTTACCAAGGAACCCCTCACCGAACTGCTCCGCCATCAGATGCTGCACCCAGCCGATGTCGCGTATACTGCGCTGGCCGGTATACACCTGCTCGAACGCGAGCACCGCGCCTTCACCGAGTGCCGCAATGATGCTCGCGGCCACAATCGCATTGAGCACACTGGCCGCGATGTTGATGCCCGGAATCGCCTTGATCGCACTGATCGCGGAATGCGCGACGACGCTCGCCGTGCCCACCTGCACAATCGAATCAAGGAACTGCTTGGAATCCTCCCGCTTGTCGATTCCATACAGGCGCGCCAATCCGTTGAGCTCGGCGAGCTCGAGCGGCGAGAGCACGAGCGAATCAGCAATCGGAATCGGCACTGCGCCCACGGTCGCACCGGCCGCCACGCTCGCCCCAATCAGCCCTTGCGCAAGCACGCGCTTGCGGGTGAGTTTGAACTGCATCAGGTCGTGCGCGCCGCCCTGCATGCCTTCGGGCATCGCGCGCATCGTCGCGTCGATCAGGTCGGTGATGCCTTCTGGCGGCGCGAACGCCGTCTCGTTGATCACGAATGTCTGCGCGACGACCGGCACGATCGCGCGCAGGTTGCGTTCCACGCGCTGCCCGCGGAACGCCTGCCGCACCATCTCGATGTTGCGCGCGCGATCTGCCTGCGAATACGACTTGGTGATGACGGCGATGATCGGCACAGACTTCCACATCGCGATCGAGTTGGAGAAGTTGCGGATCGTCTCCGGGAACAGCTTCGCCGCCGTGCCATCCACACAGAACCAAATCACGTTGATGCGGCTGTTCTCATTGCCCTCTTGCGCACTCAACCGCGACCATTTGCGTACGGCGTGGATTGCGCGCAGACTCTTGATCGGCGAAGGTTCGAATCCGATGGAATCGATGACACGGAACGGCACCGATGGACTTCCGTAGATGGCAAGCTCCTCGGTTGTGCCACGCGTGCCGAAACTGGTCTTGGCGATGTCATCGCCGATCACGGCGTTGATGAGCGTCGATTTGCCCACGCCGGAATTCCCCAGCACGAGCACGTTGCCTTTATGGACCGGCTGCTGGGTTGCAGGGGCGGGCTGCACGTCGATTACATGGCCGTTGTCGTATGTCATGCGGTCATCATAGGCACATCGCATACGGCTGCGCCCTTAGCGTTTTCACGTCAAGGGCGCAGCATTCGGTGGAGGGACAGTGCCCCATGGTCACTTGTCTTGTGAAGAGTCCGAGCTGTCTTCGTCCGAACTGGTTCGGCCGGCCGTGCGATCGGCTTCCTTCTGCCGCTCCTCGGCCTGCTTCTCGGCCTCCTCGGCACTGCGCGGAATGCCGGCGAGCTCAGAGCCCGTGGCTTCCTTCATGCGCTTGTCGACCTTGTCGATGACCTCGTCGAAGTACTTCTCCTGTTCGGGGGTGAGCTTCGAATTGCTCACTGCGTCGAACTGCGCCATCATGTCGTCGAAGCTCGCGAGCCAATCGGTGTACTCCTCGGCCTTCGATGCCGGCATGCCGTCCTGGCTGTTGAGCATCTCCGCGAAATCAGCGTACTTCATCATGAAGTCCTCGTAATTGCGGATGACCTCCATCGGATCGGTCGTGGACGGCGTGACCTTGGTGGATTCCGAGGGAGACGGCGATGCCTCCTCCGCCGCCGTCTCGGCCGAAGCCTGCGGCTCAGCGCCACGCTGCGGCAGATGGAACACGAACACCGCCACACATGCCGCCACGACGGCCACGACAACACCAATGATGCCGATGATCCACGCCGTTTTCTTGGATTGCGCTCGCTGCATCTCAACTCCCTGACATCGTTTGCAAAACTAGTACGATCACGTAATTCCATGGTAGCAACGAACAACGCCCACCACCATACAACGCAGAAAATCCACCAAAATACACACGATATTCACGTCTCGTGTTGCCCATTACACTTCACTCAGTTCAATGCGCACGATGTCAACCACGGGGATCACCCTGCCATCCATCATCTCGAGCGCATTGGTTTCTGCATGGTATTTCACCACCACACCGCCTTCAATGCACTGGTATTCCCCGCCAACGCCCTCGCCATCCATACGGAAAAAGGTCATATCCACGCGCGGGTGCTCACCCAAATGTGCCAGCACCGCCGCGAGTCGCGCATTGAGCGCCTCCTGCGCATCTTCACCCAGTTCGATATGCCGCTGGCGCACCTTGGCCGTCTCCCGAAGCAGGTCCTCATACCCGGCCAACGCCGCGAACGGCATGAATTGCGCGGCGCGCTGCTCTATGGCCATGGGCCAGTGCTGTTTGGATTGGTGATGTGGCATGTCGATGATGTCATCGTACCGGTGGGTGGGTTCGATGCTCATGCCGCATGACCTCCTATCTGCCGGTTGCGTTCCACGCCCGTGGCGCCTTCTTCGAGGTTGAGCCCCTTAATCACTGCGTTGCCACCAAACCGCTCTTTGACATGCAGCAACGTCTCTTGCACCTTCATCTCACGCTCCTCGTTCCGTGTGCGACTCTCATCACTGCGGCCCCCTTCATCCTGCGCAAGGAACGAGAACAGGTCGGGCTGCTCGGTCTCGGCGGCACTAACCCCACTCACATCCCCCGGATCATGCACGGCATGCACCTGCGACGCCTCCACATTGAGCCGCCGTACGAGCAGCGAGCGGTCGACGATACGGTCGTACAGCGAGCCGATCGCCTCGCGCAACACCGAGGACGCGGCCGTGCGCCGCCCCAGATTCAATGATCCATGCGCGCTTTTGGGGCGCCGACGGCCGTATCGGTCACGCGAGACCGGTCCGGTGTACCCATCCGCGCACGGCTGATCCAGACTCGTCACGTCGTACCCCACCGACAAAGTCACCTGACTGGCCACGACGCCACGCTTGACCATGTCCAGCGCCAGCTGGTCCGCCATCTCGCAGGCCACGATGCGTGCATGCTCCCAGTTGTACGGCTCATGGAGCACCTGCCCCGACCCCATGCTGGAATGCTCCGGCCGGTATTGCTTGACGTCGGCAATCGTGCACGGTTCCCATCCCCACGCGTGATTGATGAGCAGCTCGGCGTTCACACCAAACAGCCGGTATAGCAGGTCTTCATTGTAATAGGAATCGGCACCACCCACCGAGCACCGTGCCACATCGCCCATCGTCAACAGTCCGTGGCGCTCCAGTTGACGCGCGGTGCCCGGACCCACACGCCAGAAATCGGTGAGGGGCCGGTGAGCCCACAACAGCCGCCGGTACGCCGCCTCGTCGAGCTGCGCGATGCGCGCTCCGTCAGCCCCGGCAGCGGTGTGCTTCGCCACGATGTCCATAGCGACTTTGGCCAGATAGAGGTTAGTGCCTATGCCTGCGGTGGCCGTGATGCCGGTTTCCGCATAGATGCCGGCCACGATGCGCCGCGCAAGCTCATGGGCGCTGCCTCCCGCGAACCGCAAGTACCGCGTGGCGTCGATGAACACCTCGTCGATCGAATACACATGGATGTCCTCTTGCGCGGCGAACCGCAGATAGATGCCATAGATACGCGCACTCACATCAAGGTAGTACGCCATGCGCGGTTTGGCGGTGACGTACGCAAGCGCCAAACCGGGCGAGGCCGCCAACTCCGCGGCATGCACGGAGGACCCTGAAAAGCGGTGCCCAGGTGCGCGCAACCGCCGCTCCTCGTTGACCTGCGCCACACGCTGCTCGACCTCGAACAGACGCGGACGCCCACCGATGCCGACGGCCTTGAGCGATGGAGAGACCGCGAGACAGATGGTCTTGCTCGTCCGGCTTGCATCAGCCACCACCAGGTTCGTGTCCAGCGGATCGAGCCCCCTCGCCACACACTCGGCCGAGGCATAGAACGATTTGAGGTCTATGGCTAGGTACGTGCGGTCTGTCATGGCAGCATTTTCGAACACCTGTTCGAAAATGTCGAATCACCGGCGCGTCGGGCCGGCCAGTCCACGAGCCATCCCGATGCCCGCGACACCGCACGTCCACGATGCGAACTCACCGCCTCTAGATTTTTGCTGGAACTCCGCCGTTTTTCGCATTGCTCCGGTTGGCAATGTAGCGCGCGCTTGCTAGGGTTTATCTCGTAGCGAATCCCTTTCTCCATACTTTTCCGGAAGGAGCTCCAGCTTGTCAGCTGAACTCGAAGAGATCCACGAAGAATGCGGTATTTTTGGCGTCTGGGGTCATCCGGATGCGGCTCGACTCACCTATTTCGGTCTGCATGCGCTGCAGCACCGCGGGCAGGAGGGCGCCGGCATCGTGGCCAACGACCACGGCCATCTTTCCGGGCATCGTGGGCTCGGCCTGCTCACACAGGTGTTTCAGAACGAAAAAGACATCGAAAAACTCAAGGGCGAACATGCGATCGGCCATGTCCGCTACGCGACCGCCGGCTCCGGCGGCATCGACAACATCCAGCCGTTCATCTTCCGTTTCCATGACGGCGACATGGCGCTGTGCCACAACGGCAACCTCACGAACTGCTTCTCGCTGCGG
>SKEM01000621.1_pt1 | contig 22228 bp, 15 predicted proteins | sample 4826731 | NCBI WGS metagenome assembly SKEM01 (sample SAMN11008809, study PRJNA524170) | human gut metagenome | biome: Human fecal sample; material: Feces; isolation source: fecal sample from pouch patient p37 | host: Homo sapiens | place: Israel: Tel-Aviv | collected 2015-07-27
CGTCCCCACCGACCCCCGCGACGCTGACGTCGTCAGCCCCGCCCTCAAGGGCTCGATCTTCGCCACCGCCGTCCTGGCCTTCCTCGGCCTCTTCCTCGAGACCGTCGTCTCCATGCTCTTCCCGACCCTCATGAGCGCCTTCCACGTCGGCACCTCCGACGTCCAGTGGCTCACCAGCGGCTACCTGCTCGTCGTCTCGATCATCATGCCGCTGTCGAGCTTCCTCCAGCGGCGCTTCCGCACGAAGGTCCTCTTCCTCACCGCCGTCACCGCGGTGGCCGCCGGCGCCGTCATCGCCATGTGCGCCCCGGTCTTCCCCGTGCTCCTCGCGGGCCGACTCCTCCAGGGCGTCGGCACCGGCATCACCACGCCGCTCATGTTCACGATCATCCTGACCCAGGCGCCCCGCACGAAGCTCGGCGCCCTCATGGGGGTCGGCGGCCTCACGCTGGGCGTCGCTCCGGCGGTCGGCCCGCTCGTCGGCGGCATCATCGGCCAGATCACCAGCTGGCGCGCCGTCTTCGCGATCATTCTGCCCTTCGTCCTCGCCTCCCTCATCGTGGGCGTGCGCTCCATCGAGCAGGCGACCCCCACCGAGAAGGTCTCCGTCAACCTCGGGCACGTCACGCTCCTCGCCGTCGGCTTCATCGGCCTCATCCTCGGCCTCGAGCGCGGCGGCGCCCTCCTCGCCGCCGGTACCGCCTCCACCGCCGACGTCGCCACCGCCGTCGGGCTGCTCGTCGCGGGCGTCGTCGCCGGCCTCGTCTTCCTCCTCCTCGAGCGCCGCAGCGACAACCCGGTCATCCACCTGTCGGTGCTCTACTCGCCGATCTACCGCCAGGGCCTGCTCGCGTTCTGCGCCTTCCAGCTCGTGGCCCTGGGCCTGGGCTACCTCATCCCGAACCTCTCCCAGCTCGCGCTCGGCACCGGCACGATGACCGCTGGCCTGCTCGTCCTGCCCGGCGCCGCGATCGGCGCCGTCCTCGCGCCCGTCGCCGGCAACCTCTACGACCGCTTCGGCCCCGCCGTGCCGATCACCGTCGGCTGCGCCATCGCCCTGCTCTGCACCGTCGGCATGGCGGTCATCGGCGCCGGCCTCACCACCGTCCTCATGGCCCTCCTGTACTTCGGCTTCATGCTCGGCTTCGGCCTGACGTACACGAACACGCAGACGCTGGGCATGTCCGGCGTCGAGCGCTCGCTCACCGCAGACGGCACCGCCCTCATGAACACCTGCCAGCAGTTCCTCGGCGCCATGTCCATGACGGTGCTCTCCACGGTCCTCGCGATCCACCAGGCGGGCACCGCCCAGGGCACGGCCGCCTTCGCCGACGCCTCCGCCCGCGGCGGCGCGGTCTGCTTCGCCATCATCGCGGCCGTCGTCGCGCTCGCCTTCGTGGCCGAGCGCCTCGCCATCCGCGCCTCCGCCCGCCGCGCCGCCGAGGCCGCCGCCGCCGACGACGAGCTCGGCGTCAACGCCTCCGTCACCCGCCTCCTCGATGAGCCGGTCGACGCCGCCGAGGCCGAGGCGCTCCGCGAGGGCGAGGCCCTCGCCGTCGAGCCCGGCGCCCCCGGCTCCGTCCTCGACTGAGCCCTCTGACGCCGAGCCCGGTCGATCGGCCGAGCCCGGGTCGCCGACGGCGCCTCCGTGCCGACGACGTGCTGCCCCGGTCCGCCCCGTGCGGGCCGGGGCTCGTTCGTGCCCTGGCCGCTATCGGAGCGAGGGGTGTTTCGTCGTCGCAGGTCGCGCACTTGCGCATCGTCCTCGCGGGGTGCACAGTGGAGGGCATCAGATACCCCCCACCCGTATATGGAGCTCTCATGAAGCGCGCCCTCGCCGGCACCGCAGTCCTCGCCCTGTCCCTCTCCCTCGCCGCCTGCTCCGGCTCGACCACCGATGCCGCCTCCTCGGCCGCGTCCTCCGCCCCGACGGCGATGGCCTCCATGGCCTCCGGCGCCTCCTCGGAGGCCACCGCGGCCGCCTCCTCGATGTCCTCCGCCATGGCGACGTCGACGGCGTCCTCGACGTCCGGCGTGGAGATGGGCTTTTCCGACGGCTCCGTCCCCTCCGACCTCAAGGTCGCGACAAACCCGACCTACCCGGTCGGCACCAAGGTCCTCATCACCGCCACCCACATGTCCGGCATGGAGGGCGCCACCGGCACCGTCGTCGGCGCCTACTCGACCACCGTCTACGCCGTGAACTACACACCCACCACCGGCGGCGCCGAGGTCAAGGACCACAAGTGGGTCATCCAGCAGGAGATCAAGGGCTACGGCTCGACGGACTACGCCGTCGGCGACCACGTCACCCTCACCGCCGACCACATGGCCGGTATGGACGGCGCTTCCGCCACCATCGCCGAGGTCACCCACGAGACCGTCTACATGATCGACTACACGCCGACGACCGGCGGCGCCGAGGTCAAGAACCACAAGTGGGTCGTCGAGTCCGAGCTCGAGCCCGCCTCCTGACCCGCCGACCGGTCGCTGCGCCGGCGCACCCCGGCTCCCGCCCTCCCGCGGCCCCGACGGCGCCCGTCACCGCGGCCGCGGGAGGGGGCCGGGTGACGGACCGGTTTCGACGCCGCACTGTCGCCCGTCTCATCAGCCACGGCGACCCGATGTGTGACTACCCTGGTCCGGTGAACGCGTTCGAGAGCCCCGCGACCGACGGTCGGGGCAGCCGTCGGCAGGAGACGCCGGCGAGCGAGCAGCGCGTCGCCGTCGTCATCCCGGCCAAGGACGAGGCCGAGCGCATCGCCGCCACCGTCCGAGCCTGCCGCGCCATCCCGCGCGTGGACCTCGTCGTCGTCGTCGACGACGGCTCCACCGACGGCACCCAGGACCACGCCCGCGCCGCCGGCGCCGTCACCGTCCGCCACTCCGTCAGCCGCGGCAAGGCCTCCGCCATGGAGACCGGGGCCAGCGTCGTCGGCATGCGCGACTACGTCGACGGCCCCTCCCGCCTCCTCCTCTTCATCGACGCCGACCTCGGCGACTCCGCCGCCGCCTGCGCCGACCTCGTTCCGCCCGTCCTCGACGGCGCCGCCGACATGTCCATCGCCGCCCCGCCCAAGCAGGCCGGAGCCGGCGGCCGCGGCCGCGTCGTGCGCGCCGCCCGCGCCGCCATCGCCACCGCCACCGGCTGGGCCCCCGTCGCGCCCCTGTCCGGCCAGCGCTGCCTCACCCGCGCCGCCTACGACGCCGCCGCACCCCTCGCCCCCGGATGGGGCGTCGAGGTCGGCCTGTCCATCGACGTCCTCGTCGCCGGACTCGCCGTCATCGAGGTCCCCTGCGACATCACCCACCGCGTCTCCACCAACGACTCCGCCGGCCGCATGCACCGCGCCGCCCAGTACCGCGACGTCCTGCGCGCCATCGCCCACCGCAAGGTCCACGGCGTGCGCGTGCGCCCCCACGTCTTCGAGTCCGCCGTCCGCGACGAGGCCCCCTTCCGCGCCTACCGCGCCATCCCCGAGCGGGCCTGAGCGGCCCGGGCGAGGAGCACCCGTGGACCCCCGCGCCGAGCTCGGTGCCTTTCTGCGCACCCGCCGCGCCCAGGTCGACGTCGCCGACACACCCCTCGCCGCCGGCGCCTCGCTGCGCCGCGTCCCCGGTCTGCGCCGCGAGGAGGTCGCCGAGCTCGCCGCGATCTCCGAGACCTACTACACGCGCCTCGAGCGCGGCCGCGTCGGCACCATCTCGGCCGCCGTCCTCGACGGCCTCGTCTCCGCCCTCCACCTCACCGACGAGCAGCGCGCCTACGTCGCCAGCCTCGTCACCGTCGTCGGCGAGACCGGGCCCCGGGAGGGAGAAGCGGACCTCGGCTCGCTGGCGGGCCAGCTCTCCGCCGTCCTCGACCAGCTGACCGCGTCACCCGCCTACGTCCTCAACACGGCCTGCGACGTCGTCGCCATCAACCCGCTCGGACGCGCCCTCTACGCCCCCGTCCTCGAGGAGCCCGGCGGCGGCAACACCCTGCGCTTCATCTTCACCGACCCTCGCGCCCACGACTTCTATACCGACTGGCACAGCGCCGCCGACGAGGGCGTCCAGTACCTGCGGGCCTCCCGCGCCCGCTACCCCGAGGACGACGCCGTCAGCGCCGTCATCGCCGAGCTCCACGGGGCCAGCGAGGAGTTCCGTCGCGCGTGGGACGCCTACGAGGTCCACTACCAGGGCTCCGGGGACCGCGGCATCCGGCACGAGCAGGTCGGCGAGCTCGCCCTGTCCTTCGTCAACCTCGAGATCCCCGAGCGCCCTGGCATCCGCATCACCGTCTACTCCGCCGCGGACGAGACGACGGCGCAGCGGCTCGCCGCGCTCGCGGCCGAGGTCGTCCGCTCGGCGCCGTCCGCCGAGTCGGCCGCGTCGGCGCAGTCCGCCGACTGAGTCGGACCGACCTGCTCGACCCGTCCGGCCCCGGCGGCTCGCGAGGTACGGAGGGCGCACAGCGGGGCCCCGCCGCCGCACGGCGGCCTGAGCGCGGGGAGGCTATGGACGGCCTCAGGCCCGCGCGGTCGCGGTGGCGGGCAGCCCGGCCAGGCGCGCCGCGGCGAGGGCGCGCAGCAGTGGGGCCGCGCCGGCGCCGGAGAGGGCCGCCATGGAGGCGCCCGAGTCGTTGACGAGGACCTCGACGACGAGAAGCACGCCGAGGCTCTTGAGCACCGGCACGAACCACCCGGGCACGAGGGTCGCGCCGCGCGGGACGGGGCCCGCCCACGGGGTCCCCGACGAGGGTGCGCCGGTACCCGCCGCGGAGGCGCCGGTTCCGGCGGCGTCGCCGTCTCGGGCGTCGGCGGAGGGGGTGCTCGCGGGCTGGCCGGCGGCCCCGGCGCCCCCGGTGCCGCGGGCCGCGCCGTCGGCCTCCGGCCCGACCAGCAGGGCGTAGCCGGAGCGGCCCGCCCGCCAGGCGCGCAGCTCGCGGCGCAGCCACCACAGCAGCCCCGCGACGACGGCGAGCGCCACCGCCCCGGCGAGCAGCGCGAGCGGGTTGGAGAGGAAGGGCGCGATGACCGCCGTCGCCTTGCGCAGGATCGTCGTGCCCGCGGTGCCGTCCTGGAGCTGCCCGACGAAGCGGCCCAGGTGCGTGCGCGAGCCCGTCGCGTGGTCGATGAGGCCGAAGACCCCGACGGTCGCCAGCGCGACCACCGCGATGCTCAGCCACCGCTTCCAGCCGACGCGCCCGCCCGCGAGCGTTGAGGCGAGCGCGATGAGCACCGCGACGAGCGTGATGGCGCCCCCGACGTCCGCCCCCAGGCCCGGCAGGCCGTCGACGAGGATCGCGATCGCGCCGGGCGCGAGCACGCCGACGACGGCGGCCGTGCGCCGCGAGCGACGGGTCCGCTGGGCCGCGACCCACGTGCTCGTGGCCGCGCCGAGGCCCACGGTGAGCGCCGCGGCGGCGAGGGCGAAGGCCGTGTTCGAGACGCCGTAGAAGCGGCCCGCCAGGACGGCGTCCATGCCGAGCACGCCGTCGAAGGCGAGAGGGGCGCCGGCTGCGGCGTCGGCGAGGATGAGGACGGGTGTGCACAGTGCGAGCAGCAGGGCCGTGAGGGCCGGGGCCGTCGGGACGGCGCGCGGCCGCGGGGGGCGCAGGGTGCCGGGCGACGACGGCGCGCCGGCGCCGGCGGCACCGGTGGGGCGGCCACCGGCCTCGGCCGCCTCGGCCGCTTCCACCCGGTGGCGCCCGAGGAGCAGGCGGTCCCGCAGCGCGATGATGACGCGGGCGAGCCCGTGGAGGACCCCGGCGAGGACGAGCGCGAGCAGCGCGGTCGTCCCGACGGCGACGAGCGAGGACCAGGCCGACGGCGCGTCCCCGTCCGCGCCGACCCGCCACCACGGGACGGCCGAGGCGAGCCACGCCCCGCCCGGCAGGGCCGCGACCACGGTCGCCGCCAGGGCCGTCCCGTGCAGGCGCGCCCGGCCCCGCGGCCCCCGCAGCACCTGCGTGGAGACGACGACGAGCACCAGCGCGGACAGGACGATGAGCAGGGAGACCGGCAGCGTCGAGGCCTTCGAGGCGCGGGCGCGCAGGGCGTCGTCGACGAGGCCGGAGACCCTGGCGGGCACGTCGCCGCTCGACGTCGAGCCCGAGCCGCCGCCGGAGCGCAGGGTCCCGTCCATGCCGCGGGTGCTGAGCCCCGCCAGACCCGAGCCTCCGCTCTCCGGCAGGGTGAGCGCGCCGCCCGTGACGGCGGCCGGGACCTCGCCCGTGAGGTCCGGGGCGAGGGTCGCGGTGAGGGCGGTGGTCTGGACGAGGCCGCGGCGGTGCGTGGAGGGGCTCGCCGGGAGCGGGGCGTCGGCGACGGCCGCGGAGCTGGTGGAGTCGGCGTCGGCGTCGTCGCCGGTGGTGCCCGCCGGGAGGATCGTGGCCTGGAGCCCCTCCGTGGCCGGGTCCGCGAGCGAGGCGACGATGACGCGCGCGTCCGAGGGGACCTCGCTCAGGGCGGTGACGATCGCGTGGGCCGAGGTCCCCGCTGAGGGGAGCGCGTCGGCGCCCGAGCCGGAGGCGGTCGAGGCCGTCGGGCTCGCCGTGGCCGTCGCGACCGTGGCCGCGCCCGCGGAGGCGAGGGCGGAGGCGACGGAGTCGTCGGTGAGGTCGACGACGGTGAGCGCCGGGAACCCGGAGGCGGACAGGGCGGCGAGGGTGGCCTCCTCACGGGGCGCCGTGCCGGCCGAGCCGGTGAGGGCGAGGACGGCGCCCCGACCGACCGCCGCGAAGCCGACGCCGGCCTCGGTGAGCGCGTCCGCCAGAGCACCGGGCTCGGCGCCGTAGCCGGAGTCCTGCGACTCGGCTGCGGCCTCGCGCCAGGAGGCGGCCCAGGCGCAGGGGCCGGCGTCGTCGGAGGCCGGCACGGCCCGGGTCCGGGCGCCGGCGCCGAGGGTGAGCCAGGCGTCGGCGGGGCAGGTGGTCGCGCCGGCGGTCCGCTGGACGAGGTTGACGGGGGCCTGCGCGGCGGCGGCGTCGAGGAGGGTACGGGCGTCGGCGTCGCCGGACTCGGCGGCGTCGACGAGGTCCGACCAGGACAGGCCGTCGGTGGCGAGGACGATGACGGGTGCGCGTGAGGCGCTCGCGGCCGTGCTCGCGCTCGCGGACGAGTGCTGCGCCGTCGTGCCCGCGGGGACGACGCCGGTGGATGTGGCGGCGCGGGCGGGCTCCGCCCACGCCGTGCCGACCATCGCGGCCACCATGCCGATGACCGTGAGCAGCACGATGACGTAGACGACGATGCGCACGAGGCGCTTCTGCCCGCCGCGGCGGCTGTCCTGGCTCACCCGCCCAGGCTACCGGTGGGCAGCGACGCGTTCCCTCCCCCGCCCGGCCGAGACGCACCCGCGCGCCGCGCCCCTGTGGTCGACCGTCTATGCACTGCTCGACCGTCGGATTTCTGGAAATCAGGCGGTCGACGGATGCATTGCCGGTCGACGACGGGAAGGAGAGAGGCAGGCGGCTCAGGCGTAGCGGCGGGCGAGGGAGACGGTCTCCGCGCCGTAGGAACCGCCGAAGAACACGGCGTGGATGAGGACCATGTGGAGCTGGTGCAGGCCGATCCGCTCGCGCCAGCCGCCCGCCAGCGGCGAGACCTCGTCGTAGCCGGCGAGGACCCGGTCGAGGTGCCGCTGCCCGAAGACGGCGAGCTCGGCGAGGTCCGTCTCGGCGTGCCCGCCCTGGGTCGCTGGGTCGATGAGGACGCCGACGACGTCGGTGCCGGCCGCCGGCCCGTCCGCTGAGCGGGTGCCGGGCCGGGTCGCGCCATGGTCCGCGGCGTCGCCGCCCGTCGTCGCGCCGGTGCGGGAACCTGCCTCTGGCGTCGTGGTTGCTGCGGCCGCCGATGCCGGGGCTGTCGCGGGCCCGAGCCCCGCCCGCCCCGGCGCCCAGTCCTCCACCTCGGAGCGCGGCACCCACAGGACGTTGCCCGACCACAGGTCGCCGTGCGTGCGCGCCGCGACCCGGGAGGCGTCGTGGGGCAGACCGTCCCGACCCGCCCGCGCCGCGAGGAGACCGGGCTGCGGGGCGTCGAAGTCGCCGTCGGCCAGCCGGGAGGCCACCCGCTCGACGACGGCGGCCCCCGCCGTGCTCATCGACCCGTTGCGGACGGCGGCCGGCAGGTAGGGGAGGAGCCGGTCCTCCGCGTAGAACTCGCCCCAGCGGCGCAGGCCCGGGCTGGTCGGGGCCCCTGCTGCGCCGTCGGCCCCGGGACGCAGCGGCAGGTCGGCCGAGCCCATCCACCCCGCGGGGTGCGACCAGCCGGTCGGAGCCGCGCCGTGCTCGCGCGCCCCGGCCGCGTGGGTGACCGCCAGCGCCCGGCCGAAGGCCTCGGCCGCCGCGGGCGTGCAGCCCGACTCGCGCAGCCGCGGCTCCTCGAGCCAGCCGCTCCCGGTGGTCACGGGGACGACGTGCGCGCCGCCGTCGTCCATCGCCTCGGCGAGCCAGATGAGGCCGAGCGCCTCGAGCTCGGTGGAGCCGCGGTGGGCGTCGCGCTTGCGGAAGGTCGGGCGGTCGGCGCGGCGGGCGCCGTCGGAGGCGGGGGACGTGCTGCGGGACATGCCCCCCAGCCTCGCACCGGCACCCCGGCCCCGCACCCGCACCCGCGCCCAGCCCGCGCCCGGCCCGCGCCCCCACCGTGCTCGACCGTCGGTGCACCGCTCGACCGGCGGATTTCCGGAAATCAGCCGGTCGACGAATGCACTGACGGTCGACCGCGGGGAGTAGGGGAGCGGGGAGAGGGACCGGTGCACTGAGACGCCCGGCGGCGGCCCGCACCCGCCCAGTACGCTCACCGCATGACGTCGCAGAGCTCGCCGACCGCGCAGGCCGCGCCCACCTGGTCCTTCCTCGGCCCGGCCGGCACCTTCACCGAGATGGCCCTGCGGCAGGTCGCCCCCGACGACGTCGTCCTCGACCCCTGCCAGGACGTCCCCACCGCGCTCGACCGCGTGCGCGACCGCAACGCCGACGCCGCCGTCGTCCCCATCGAGAACTCCGTCGAGGGCGGCGTCAACGCGACCCTCGACAACCTCGTCGCCGGCGCGCCCCTCGTCATCACCGCGGAGATGGCCGTCCCGATCACCTTCGTCCTCGCCGGCCGCGAGGGCACGACGCTCACCGACGTCACCGCCATCTCCACCCACCCCCACGCCTGGGCGCAGTGCCGCGGCTGGGTCCACCAGCACCTGCCCGAGGCCTCCTACGTCGCCGGCACCTCCACCTCCGCGCCCGCCAAGGCGCTCGCCGCCGCCGAGGACCCGGGCCGCCTCGACTACCAGGCCGTGCTCTGCAACCCGCTCGCCGCCGAGCAGTACGGCCTCACCGTCATCGCCGGGGGAGTGGCCGACAACCCCGGCGCCGTCACCCGCTTCGTCAAGGTGACCCGCCCCGGCCGCGTCGGCCCCTCCACCGGGGCGGACAAGACGCCGCTCCTCGTCCAGGCCCCGGCCGAGCGCGCCGGCGCCCTGCTCGCCATGCTCCAGCAGTTCGCGACCCGCGGCGTCAACCTCACCCGCATCGAGTCGCGGCCGACCGGCGACGCCCTGGGCCGCTACCGCTTCTCCATCGACGTCGAGGGGCACATCCGCGACGAGCGGGTCCAGGCGGCCTTCATCGGCCTGCACCGCACCTGCCCGTTCGTGCGGTTCCTCGGCTCCTACCCCAGGCTCGACGGCGCCCAGGTGGTCGTCCCCGCGGGCACGAGCGACAAGGACTTCATCGTGGCCCGCTCGTGGGTGGGCGACCTCCTCGACGGCCGCACGCTCTGAGGGGCGGCCTCCCCCCATCCCTCGCTGAGTTCGGTCAATCGGCGCGCTGAGTTCGGTCGGGCGTCCACAGGTGCGGCAGGGCGCGGGCGCGCTTGTGGAGGACGGGCCGAACTCACGGCGCAGATCGACCAAACTCGCGGTTGTCAGGCACGACGACGGGGCAGACGCGTCGTCTCGAGGCGGTCGAACGCTGGACCCCCTCACCCGATCCGGGGCAGTCCGCGCCGCGCGGGCCGTATAGCCTGGCAGGGTGCGGATCGTCTACTACGCCCATCACCACGGCAGCGGCCACCTCCGCCACGCCCGGCGACTTCAACGGCTCGGCGTCGCGGAGGTCGTCATCGCGGGGGGGCCGGGCGCGGACGTCGTCCTGCCGCCCGACGTGGACCCGGCCCAGGCGCACACCGAGTCCGCGGGGTCGCCCTTCCACTGGACGCCGACCACCCGGACCGTCCGCGACCGCTTCTCGCAGTGGCACCGCGTGCTGGACGAGGTGAGCCCGGACCTGGTGATGGTTGACGTCTCGGTGGAGGCCGCCGTCTTCGCGCACCTCGCCGGCTACCCGGTCCTCCACCGGCGCATGCCCGGCGACCGGGACGACGCTGCGCACCGACTGGCGTACGCCACCGCGCGACGGCTCTTCGCCTACTACCCGCAGCGCCTCGAGGCACCGGGGTTCGCCTGGCAGGACCGCACCAGCTGGCTCGGGATGGTCGCCGAGGGGCATCCCCTGGACGCCTCCGCGATCGAGCCCGCGACCGTCGTCGTGCTCAGCGGTGCGGGAGGGGACGGTGTCCCCGCCGAGGGGCTCGCCCTGGCCGCGGCCAGCACGCCGCGGCGCACCTGGCACGTCCTGGGGCCCCGGCTGCCCTCCCCGGACGTTCGGTTGCCGGGTAACGTCGTACAGCACGGGTGGGTCGACGACCCGACGCCGTGGCTGGCCAGGGCCGAGGTCGTGGTGTGCGGCGCCGGGCACAACACGGTGGCCACGGTCGCCGCGTCCGGCCGGCCCCTCGTCCTGGTCCCGGAGCCCCGCCCCCACGACGAGCAGCTCCGGTTCGCCGAGCAGCTCCACCGCTGTTTCGGGGTCCCGGTGGTGACCTCCTGGGCCGACGCGGACTGGGCGTCACTGCTGGCGCACCCGGGGGACGGGCGCGCGATGGTGCACGGGCTGCTCAGCACCGCGGAGGAGTTCCGGGCCGCGGTGGTGCAGCTCCTGCGCGACGCCATCTCGGAGGCGCCCGGCGCGTGAGCGGTCGCCGCCGGCCAGGGCGCTGCCGTCGGCCGGGGCGCCCTCAGCCGAAGGCGGCGTCCGGCACGAGGCTCGCGGCGAGCTCCTCGTCGGTGGGCAGCCGGACCACGTCCAGGTGGTCCGGCCCCAAGGAGACGAGCCCCCGGTCCGCGAACTCGGTGAGCCACCCCTCCATCGGCCAGGTCCCCCACCGGTCGTGGAACCTGTGCGCGTTCACCACGATGCTGGACAGGTGCTGCAAGGGCGGGCGGTGGACCGCGTGCGCCTGGTGGAGCACTCGGGCGCGGCTGAGCCACAGCTCGAGGGAGGCGTCGCGGCACCGGAAGGCGAAGTCGGTGTCCTCCCCGCCGTACCCCCGGAACGCCTCGTCGAAGCCGCCCACGGTCCAGAAGTCGTCCGCGCGCATCGCGAACCCGAGCGACCAGAACATGTGCCACTGGTCGCTGCGCCCCCGGGGGAGGTCCGCGCGTCGGGGATGCGGCTGGGCCGCCCGCACGGGATCGGCCGGCGGCTCCCAGCCCGGTGGGAGGTAGTGCGGGTCGGCCATGACGACGCGCCCCGGGCGGCACTGCGCCGCGAGCTCGGTGACGGCGCCGGGAGCGGGCAGGCAGTCGACGTCGAGGAACACCAGCACCTCGGACCGGGCGACTCGCGCGGCGGTGTTGCGGGCCGCCGCGAGGTTGAGGTCCGGCCCGTCCAGGTGGATGGTGCGCACGCGGGCCGGTGGTTGCGGCCAGGGCTCGGTCGGCTGGTCCATGAAGCACACCACCGCCTCGTCCCAGCCGCTCTCGCGGGCGAGCGCGTCCTGCTGCCGCAGCAGGTGCTCGTCTCTCTCGTGGGTGATCACGACAGCGGATGCCGACTTCACGGCGCCACAGTAACGTCTAGCAGGTGAGCCTGGTACGAGACCCCCTGTCGATCGCGGTGCTGGGGCACCTGCACCATCCTGTCCGGGAGCCCTTCGAGGGCGGGCTCGAGGCCCACACCGCGCAGGTCTGCGCCGCGCTGGCCGCCAGGGACCACCGCGTCACCCTCTTCGCGAAGGCCGGCTCCGAGGTCCCGGGCACCACCGTCGTGCCGGTGGTGGATGCAGACTTCGAGTGGGGCCCGGGCAACGAGGCGGACGACGAGGAGCGCCTCGACGCGGCGACCGCTCAGGCCTGCCGGCTCGCCCGCGGGTGCGACGCGGTGCTCAACAACACCCTGAACCCGGTGCCCTACACCGCCCTGCCGGACGCGGCGATGCTCACCGTCCTGCACACGCCCGCGACGCTCGAGCGCGTGGACGCCGCGGTCCGTGCCCCGGGCTGGCACCCGGGCCCGCGCCACGCCTGGGTCAGCGTCTCGGAGTCCAACGCCGTCGGGTGGCGCGCGCTCCTGGCGGGCATCGACGTGGGCGTGGTGCACAACGGCATCGACCCGGGCGCCTGGCGGTTCCAGGACTCACCGGGTGGGCACCTCGTCTGGAGCGCCCGGATCACCCCGGAGAAGGGGCTCCACGTGGCGATGGACGCGGCCGCCGCCGCTGGGCGGGAGCTGCGCATCGCGGGACCCGTCAGCAGTCCCTCCTACTTCGCCGACGAGATCGCTCCCAGGCTGGAGAGCCAGCCGACCGCCCGCTACCTCGGCCACCTCGACCATCCGCGGCTCGCGGAGCTGCTCGGGGGCGCGGCCGCCTTCCTGTGCACGCCGCTGTGGCCCGAGCCCTTCGGGTTCGCCCCGCTCGAGGCGATGGCCTGCGGCACCCCGGTGGCGGCCCTGGCCAACGGCGCCCTGCCCGCGCTGCTCGGCGCCACCGGCGGGGCGCTCGCCGCCGACGCCGACGACCTCGTGCGGGCCCTCGGCGCAGCGGTCCGGATGGACCGGGCCGCGGTGCGACGCCGCGCCGAGCGGTTCTCGCAGGAGGCGATGGTGTCCCGCTACGAGACCCTGCTCACCGGCCTGGCTTCCCGCCGGCCGTCCGCCCTGCCGGGCTGAACCCCGGGCTGGACCCCGGGCTGAGCCCCGGACTGGACCGTGGGCGGTGCGCCGTCAGCGGGGCATCAGCGGTCCAGGAGGCCCCGGTAGAGGTCGGCGTGTGCCCGGGCGACCCGGCGCCGCTCCGCGACGCGGTCGTCCACGCTGATCCGGTTCGCGCCGGGCGCGGTCTGCGCAACCTCGGCGACGGCGTCGGCGAGCGACTCCTCGTCCAGTCCCTCGCGGTCGAGGTGGTAGGAGTGCACCGGGCGCTGCTGGGCGTAGAAGCCGCAGTCGGGTGCGATGACAGCGGTCCCGAGGTCGGCGCAGGCCTCCTGCCAGCCGCTGTGCGTCCCCCACCGGTAGGGCAGCACGGAGGCGTCCAGTCCCTGGAGGTAGTCCCACAGCTCGTCCTCGTCGAAGTAGGGATGCACCTGGAGGTCGAGCGACCCGGTCGCGGCCAGCTCGCGCAGCCGTCCGGCCAGCTCCGGCTGCCGGCGGTCGCCGTCCTCCACCACCTCCGGGTGGGTGTTCACCTGGAGCACCGCGGGCCGGTCGAGCCGGTCGATCGCGCGCACGAGCGCCTCCACCACCGGCAGCGCCGCCATGTTGGGCCGCAGGCTCTTCAGGTGCAGTCCGACGCGGAGGGGGCCGGTACGACGGCGGGGCTCGCGCTGACGGGCGCGGAGCTTGTCCAGGCCGACCACGTGAGGGTGCGGCAGCACCAGCGCGTCGCGTCCCCAGCGCTCGCGGACCACGGACGCGGCGCCCGGCGTCAGCGTGACCAGCGCGTCCGCCGACGGCACCAGCACGTCGAGGGCAGCGTCATGGGCGCTCGGGTCGGTGTGGTGCGGGTTGCTCAGGTCGTGGACGGTGTAGACCAGCGGCTTGCCGTTGCGGCGCAGGTCGCCGACGACGCGCTCCAGGTCCTCCGGTGTGAGGGCGTCGAAGCCGAAGTGGACGTGCATGAGGTCGAAGTCGTCGGCGTGCTCGTCGATCCACCCCTCCTCGAGCATCGCGGGCGGCCACCAGCCGGACTGCTCCGTGCCGTCGCCCCGCCGCGGGTGAGGGTCGCGCGAGCCTCCTTGCCCGGCCCCATGAGGTGGCGGACGTCCTCGCCGGCGGCCAGCAGGCGGTCGGCGATGAGGCGGCGGTGGCAGCGCCACCACACCGCCTCGGAGCACATGACCGCCGGGCGCGCCCCGCAGCCGGTGCGCAGCTCGGCGAGGCCGTCGGCGAACTCCGCGCCGATCGCGTAGTCGGCGTAGTTGTGGAAGGACTGGTTCTCCCAGAAGGCGTTGACCGCCGGGTCGACGTCCTTCTGGCGGGGCCGGCGCCCTGTGAGCACCACGAGGTAGTGGTAGCCGATCCCGGCTCCGGCGAGCGACTCGCGCAGGGGGTCCTGGTCGAACCAGGGGTACTTGCGCGAGCCGGGCAGGCGGCGCACGTCGACGACGTCGGTGACGCCCGCCTCGGTGAGCATCGCGAGGAAGTCCTCGAGCTCGAGGTTCGAGTGCCCGACCGTGAGGAAGCGCGCGGCCGCCCCGTCGATCCCGGTCGTGTGCGTCGCGTCGCGCACTGCGCTCACCGCGCCTGGCACGAGGGGCACCAGAAGAGGCGCCGTCCGGCGACCTCCTTCTCGCGGATCGGGGTGCCGCAGCGCAGGCAGGGGCGGTCGGTGCGGTGGTACGTGTACCAGCGGCCGGCCTCCTCGTCGCCCTCGGGCAGCGGCTCGGGGACGTCGTCGAGGTCGACGGTGGTGATGAAGCCGGTGGCGACGCCGTACTCCATGAGGGGCACGAGGTCGTCCCAGACGGCGCGCAGACGCTCCTCGCTCACCCGGTTGCCGGCACGGAAGGGGCTGATCCCGGTGCGGAAGAGCGTCTCGGCCCGGTAGATGTTGCCGACGCCGGCGAGGACGGACTGGTCCATGAGGAGCTCGCCGACGGCCTTGCGGCGGCGTCGCACGGCGGCCACGAAGACCTCGCGGTCCCCGTCCCCGCGCAGCGGGTCCGGGCCGAGGCGGCGGCGCACGGCGGCGACGCCGTCGGCGTCGAGGAGCTCGCAGGCGGCGGGCCCGGTGAGGTCGGCGACGCCGTGCTCGCTCGCGAGCCGGAGGCGGACCGCGCCCCGGGGCTCGGGCGGCTCCCACTCCCCCGGTGTCGGGGCGGGGGCCGCACCGTCGCCGCCGTCGCCGCCGTCGCCGCCGGCGAGTCCGGACAGGGCGGAGCCCCCGCCGTGGGACAGGGCGTGCTCGCCCCGCTCGCCGACGCGCCGCCGGGGCGCGCCGATCGAGTGGGGCGCGGTGAAGGCGGAGTCGCCGTCGAAGGTCCACGAGCCGTACAGGCCCAGGTGGACGCGCAGCCAGGTGACGGCCTCGTCCTCGAGGGGGACGTCCGGCTCGGGGGCGAAGGGCACGAAGAGGTGCTTGCCGTGGGCCTGGGCGCCGAGGAGGACCTGGCCGTCCAGGCGGGCGGCGCCGTCGGCGAAGCGCCCCTGCGGGGAGGCGGCGTGCATCCTCTCGCCCCCGTAGAGCTCGGCGAGGGCGGCGGCGAGTCGGTGGACGGTGTGGCCTTCGGGCATGGCCTCGACGCTACCGCCCGCGTGGGCGACGGGGTGACCAGGGCCCGCGCGGGCGGCGGGAGGGAGGGGACGAGCGCACCCTGGGTGACGGGTCGCTCAGACGCTCACGGGCGCGTCAGGCGCCGTGGTGGGCGCGGCGCTCGTATTCGGCGACCTGGTCGATGCGGCGCTGGTGGCGGGCGTCCTCGCTGAAGGGCTCGGCGACGTAGAGGTCGACGAGGTGGACGGCCTCCTCGATCGTGTGCATGCGGGCGCCGACGGCGACGACGTTGGCGTCGTTGTGCTGACGCGCCAGGCGGGCGGTGTCCTCGTTCCAGGCGAGGGCGGCGCGGACGCCGTCGACGGCGTTGGCGGCGATCTGCTCGCCGTTGCCGGAGCCGCCGATGACGACGCCGAGGCTGCCCGGGTCGGCGACGACGGCCTCGGCGGCCTCGATGCAGTAGGACGGGTAGTCGTCCTGGGGGTCGTAGGTCAGTGCGCCGTGGTCGACGACCTCGTGCCCCTCAGCGCTGAGGTGCTCGATGAGGGCGCTCTTGAGCTCGTAGCCGGCATGGTCGGAGGCGATGTGGATGCGCATGGAGCCGATTGTGCCTCACGCGAAACGGGGCGGGCGTCCCGCCGGCGCACGCGTGTGCGCGCGGGCTCCGGCTAGCGTTGTCCCCATGACAGACACCTCCTCCACCGCGTCCTCCGGGTCCTCGGCGCCCGCGGGCGCCGTCCTCGCCGGCGTCTACGAGACCGACGCCGCCGACGCCTCCGTCCGCCCCCAGGACGACCTCTTCCGCCACGTCAACGGCGCGTGGCTGCGCGACGCCGTCATCCCCGCCGACCGCCCCGGCTTCGGCTCCTTCGTCCTGCTGAGGGACGCCGCCGAGGCCGCCTGCCGCGAGATCCTCGAGGAGGCCGCGGCCGGCTGGTCCGCCTCCGGCGCCGCCGGGACTCCGACGACGCCGTCGGAGAAGATCGGCGCCCTGTACGCCTCCTTCGTCGACGAGGAGGCCGTCGAGGCCCTCGGGTACTCGCCGCTCGAGCCGGAGCTCGTCCCGCTGCTCGCCGCCTCGACGAAGGAGGAGCTCGCCCGCGCGATCGGCGCCGGCGTGCCCGCCGGCTTCACCGGCCCCTTCGGCGTCGACGTCGAGGTGGACCTCAACGACCCCGCCCGCTACACGACGTGGTTCGGCCAGGACGGCCTCGGTCTGCCCGACGAGTCCTACTACCGCGAGGAGTCCCAGGCGGACCTGCGCGATGCCTACGTCGCGCACCTCGCCCGGGTGCTCGCCCTCGCCGGCCTCGACGAGCGCCTCGGCACCGCTGCGGAGGACCTCGCCGCGCGCGTCATGGCCCTGGAGACCCTCATCGCGAAGGGCCACTGGGACCGCGTCGCCTGCCGCGACATCGAGAAGATGAACAACCCGATGACCTGGGGCGAGCTCACCGCGTCGGGCGAGGGCTTCCCGTGGGAGGCGTGGCGCGAGGGCATCGCCTCGGCCGCCGAGGCCACGGGCACGGGCCTGCGCGGGCTCCTGGACGAGTCGATCGTCGAGCAGCCCGACTACGTCGGCCACGCAGCGGGCGTCTGGGCCGACGCCGAGCTCGAGGACCTGCGCGCCTGGGCGCTGTGGCACACGGTGCACGGCCGCGCGACGCTCCTGTCCGGCGACTTCGTGGCCGCGAACTTCGACTTCTACTCCAAGCGCCTCCAGGGCGTCGACGAGCTGCGCGCCCGCTGGAAGCGCGGCGTCGGCCTCATCGAGGGCACACTCGGCGAGGCCCTCGGCGAGCTCTACGTGGCCCGTCACTTCCCGCCGTCGTACAAGGCCGAGATGGAGAGGCTCGTCGCCGCCCTCATCGAGGCCTACCGTCGCTCGATCTCCTCGCCGAGCTGGATGGGCCCGGCCACGCGCGAACGCGCCCTGGAGAAGCTGTCCCAGTTCACCCCGAAGATCGGTTACCCGGACACGTGGCGCGACTACTCCGACGTCGTCGTCACCCCCGGGGACGTGGTCGCCTCGGTGCGCAGCGTCGAGCTCTTCGAGCTGGCCCGCGCTCTGCGCAAGCTCGGCTCCCCGGTGGACCGGGCCGAGTGGCACATGACGCCGCAGACGGTCAACGCCTACTACAACCCGACGATGAACGAGGTCGTCTTCCCGGCCGCGATCCTGCAGCCGCCCTTCTTCGACCCGGAGGCGGACGCGGCCGTCAACTACGCGGGCATCGGCGCCGTCATCGGCCACGAGATCGGCCACGGATTCGACGACCAGGGCTCGACCTTCGACGGGCGCGGCAAGGTGACGGACTGGTGGACCGAGGAGGACCGCGAGGCCTTCACAGCGCGCACGGCCGCGCTCATCGCCCAGTACGACGCCTTCCAGCCGACGGCGCTCGTGGAGCGCGCCGAGCGCGAGGGCACCGACCTGTCCGAGGTCCCGCACGTCAACGGCGCCCTTACCATCGGCGAGAACATCGGCGACCTGGGCGGCCTCGGGATCGCGCTCAAGGCCTACGCCCTGGCGCTGCACCGCGAGGGCGTCGAGTCCTTCGCGGACGCCCCGGTCGTCGACGGCCTGACGGCGCTGGAGCGCTTCTTCTACTCCTGGGCGCGGATCTGGCGCGGGAAGAACCGCGAGGACTACGCCGAGCTGCTGCTGACGATCGACCCGCACTCGCCGGGCGAGTTCCGCTGCAACGGGATCGTGCGCAACGTGGACGCCTTCCACGAGGCCTTCGGGACGACGCCCCAGGACGGTCTGTGGCTCGCCCCCGAGGAGCGCGTGACGATCTGGTGAGCGCCTCGAGCGACCGCTGACGGGGCCCCTCATCCTTGCGGATGAGGGGCCCCGTCTCACTGGAGGACGCGCCGGCGCGCACGTCCGTCGTGGCGGAGGATCCGTCGGATCGGCGTGGGATCCACACTTCTTCCAACGGCGGTTCGGGCCCCGGGAAGGGCCCGGCCACCGCACCACAGATGTGCCCTCGGTCACTCCCCGACCAGGACCGACCTCTCCTTGGAGGACCCCATGCGCGCCGTCCGTCTCGCTGCCGCGATCACCCTCCCCGCCCTCGCCCTGCTGCCCGCGACCGCCACGGCAGCGAGCGCCGCCACCTACTCGGGTGACGGCTCCACGCCGATCACCGTCAACGCCTCGGGGGGCACCTCCCCCGACGGCACCACGCTCGTCCTCGACCCCGCCTCCACCTCCGTGCAGGTGAGTGCGAGCGGTTGCACCGAGCAGCCCTCGACGGTGCGCTGGATCCTCTACCCCAATGACACGCGGATGCCGGTCGGCGACGGCGAGATCGCCTCCACCGCCTCCGACGGGACCTGGTCCACCACGATCGACGTCGCCGCGCAGGTCACCGCGTGGAAGGTCTCCGACCCGGCGGCGTCGAGCTGGACGCTCGGCGTCTCCTGCGACGGCTACCAGGGCCAGCACTCGACGGCGCTCGTGCCCGTCCTCATGAGCACCGACGCCGTCGCCGGCGCCACGGACCCGACGACGACCACGACGTCCGGCAGCGCCGTGGGCACCACGACGGGCCCGGCCACGGGCGGCACGGCGACGAGCGAGCAGGTCTCGACGGGCACGGCCGAGCAGGCCCGTCCGGCCGCCGCCCCCGCTCACCGCACGACGGCGGCGACGGCCCACCGGCGGACGCTCGCGCACACCGGTGCGGCCGTCGTCCCCGTGGCGATCAGCGCCGTCGGGATCCTCATCGTCGGCGTCTTCCTCGCGTGGCGCGCGCGCCGCTCCTGACGCCGGTGGAGTCGACCTCGACCGAACCACCGCCCGCCCGGGCGCCGCGGACACCCGCGCCGGGCTGGCCCAGCACGGTGACGCGCCCGGCACCTGCACGACGGTCCCGTGACCCCGGCCGAGCGGCCCGCGGGCGCCGACCTTGACCGGACTGCCGCCTCCAGCGGGCTCTCCCGGCCCCCTGAGACGTCACGCTCAGCTCTCCCCGGTGAGAGGATGGGCCGCACGTCTGCCCGCGCACCGTCGGCACCCTCGTCGGTCGCGGGCGCAGCCAGGGGCTGCACCCCGTTCCCCCGACCCCTAGGAGCACACACATGCCCGGTCAGAACCTGACCCGCGAGGAGGCGGCGACCCGCGCCGGCCTCGTGTCCGCCGAGAGCTACGACGTCGCCCTCGACCTCACCACCGGCGAGGAGACCTTCCGGTCGACGACGACAGCCCGCTTCACCGCCACCCCCGGCGCCACGACCTTCATCGACCTCATCGCGCCCGCGGTCCACCGCATCACCCTCAACGGCGCCGAACTCGACCCCTCCGAGGTCTTCGTCGACTCCCGCATCGTCCTGGCGGACCTCGAGGAGTCCAACGAGCTGACCGTCGTCGCCGACTGCGCCTACATGCACACCGGCGAGGGCCTCCACCGCTTCACCGATCCCGCCGACGGCGAGACCTACCTCTACTCCCAGTTCGAGGTGCCCGACTCCCGCCGCGTCTACACGGTCTTCGAGCAGCCCGACCTCAAGGCCTCCTTCACCTTCACCGTCACCGCCTCCGAGGGCTGGACCGTCTTCTCCAACTCCCCCACCCCGGAGCCCACCGCTGAGGACGGCAAGCGGGTCTTCGCCTTCGCCCCCACCGAGCGGATCTCCTCCTACCTCACCGCGATCGTCGCCGGCCCCTACAAGGGCGCCACCGACGAGTACCGCGCCAAGGACGGCCGCGTCATCCCGCTGGGCACCTACTGCCGCGCCTCCCTCCTGGAGCACATGGACTCCGAGGAGATCCTCGACATCACCAAGAAGGGCTTCGCCTACTACGAGGAGCTCTTCGGCACGAACTACGCCTTCAGCAAGTACGACCAGATCTTCGTGCCCGAGTTCAACGCGGGCGCCATGGAGAACGTCGGCTGCGTGCCCCACCGCGACGACTACATCTTCCGCTCGCGCCCCGTCGAGGCCCGCGTCGCGCGCCGCGTCGGCACCATCCTCCACGAGCTCGCCCACATGTGGTTCGGCGACATGGTCACCATGAAGTGGTGGAACGACCTGTGGCTCAACGAGTCCTTCGCCGAGTACACCTCCACCCTGGCGACCGCGGAGACCTCCCGCTTCACCGACGCCTGGACCACCTTCCAGACGCTGGAGAAGAACTGGGCCTACAACCAGGACCAGCTCTCCTCCACCCACCCGATCGCCGCGGACATCAACGACCTGCACGACGTCGAGGTCAACTTCGACGGCATCACGTACGCCAAGGGCGCCTCCGTCCTCACCGCGCTCGTCGCCTACGTGGGCCGCGAGAACTTCTTCACGGGCATCGCCTCGTACCTGGCCGCCCACGCCTACGCCAACGCCACGCTCGCGGACCTGCTCGCCGAGCTCGAGAAGGCCTCCGGGCGCGACCTGTCGGCGTGGACGCGCGTCTGGCTCCAGGAGGCCGGCGTCACCGTCCTGTCCACCGAGATCGAGACGGACTCCGAGGGCGTCATCACCTCCGCCGCCGTCATCCAGACGGTCCCGGAGGGCTCCCCCGCCTCCCTGCGCCCGCACCGCGCCGCCATCGGTTCCTACTCGCTGGCCGACGGCGCCATCACGCGCACCGGTCGGGTCGAGCTCGACATCGACGGCGAGCGCACCGAGGTCCCCGAGCTCGTGGGCACCCGGCGCGCCGACGTCATCGTCCTCAACGACGACGACCTCACCTACGCCAAGGTCCGCCTCGACCAGGCCTCGCTGAGCACGGGCCTCGAGCACGTCGCCGAGTTCGCCGACTCCCTGCCGCGCTCCATCGTCCTGGCCTCCGCCTGGGACATGGTCCGCGACGGCGAGCTCGCCGCCTCTCGCTTCCTCGACGCGGCGCTGGCCGCCCTCGAGGTCGAGACGCACTCCTCCGTCATCCAGGGCCTGCTCGCCAAGATCACGAGCATCGTCACCTTCTACCTGACGCCGGCCGCCCGTGCGGCCACGCTGCCGGGCACGGCGGACTCGCTGCTCTCCCTCGCGCGCGCCGCCGAGCCGGAGAGCGACAAGCAGCTCCAGCTGGCCCGCGCCGTGGCCGCCAACGCCGTCACCGACGCGCAGACCGACGCCGTGCGCGGCTGGCTCACCGGCGACGCCGCCCTCGAGGGCCTCGCCGTCGACGCCGACATGCGCTGGGAGCTCCTCACCGGTCTCGTCGCCGCCGGCGTCGCCGGGGAGGAGGAGATCGCCTCCGAGGAGCAGCACGACCGCACCACCACGGGCCGCGAGCGCGCCGCCCAGGCCCGCGCCTCCGTCCCGACCGCCGAGGCGAAGGCCGCCACCTGGCGCGCGCTCGTCGAGGACGCCGACATGCCCAACGAGACCCAGGTCAAGGTCCTGCGCGGCTTCATCGAGGCCCGCCGCGCCCCCGAGCTGCTCGCGCCCTACGTCGCGGAGTACGTCCGCAGCGCGGACGCCATCTGGGAGTCCCGCACCTTCCACATGGCCGAGAACCTCCTCGTCTCCCTGTGGTCCACGGCGACCGTCGGCCTGCCCGACCTCGACCCGGCCGGCGCCCTCGAGGGCTGGCTCGCCTCCCACGAGGACGCCCCGGCCGCCTTCCGCCGCATCGTCATCGAGAACCTCGACGACACTCGCCGCGTCGCCACGGTCCAGGCCCGCGAGGCCCGCGAGACGCAGAAGGCCTGAGCCCGCACCACGGCCGCGCGAGCGGCCGCGGG
>SKEM01000622.1_pt1 | contig 22222 bp, 17 predicted proteins | sample 4826731 | NCBI WGS metagenome assembly SKEM01 (sample SAMN11008809, study PRJNA524170) | human gut metagenome | biome: Human fecal sample; material: Feces; isolation source: fecal sample from pouch patient p37 | host: Homo sapiens | place: Israel: Tel-Aviv | collected 2015-07-27
CACCCAGTTCTTCGTCCCGCCCTCCGCCTTCTCCACGACGCCGTACCCCGTCGCGGCCCACGGCACCCGGATCCGCTACGCGGACGGCAGCGAGGCCCTCGACGGCATCTCCGGCCTGTGGAACGTCCCCCTCGGCTACGGTCACACGGGCGTCGCCGACGCCGTCCACACGGCCCTCCTCGAGGCCTCCTACCTCACGAGCTTCCGCGGCAGCCACGCCTGGGCGGACCGCGCCAGCCGCGCCGTCCTCGAGGTCGCCGGCACCGACCGCTACGACCGGGTCCTCCACACCACCTCCGGCTCGGCCGCCCTGGACAGCGTCATCAAGCTGTGCCGCCAGTACCAGCTCCTGCGGGGCGAGCCCTCGCGCCAGGTCCTCGTCACCCTCAAGGGCTCCTACCACGGAACCACCATGGGGGCGATGGCCCTCACCGGCGACGACCTGTGCCAGAGCGCCTACGGCGTCGACCTGCGCACCGTCCGCCACGTCGACCACCGCCGCCCCCGCGACCTGGCACGGCTCCTCGAGCGGGAGAGCGAGCGCGTCGCCGCCGTCGTCATCGAGCCCGTGCAGGGCTCCGGGACGCACGTCGTCGGCCGGGACTTCCTCGAGCAGGTCCTCGCCGGCCGGCGCGAGCACGGCTACCTCGTCGTCGCCGACGAGGTGGCCACCGGCTTCGGCCGCACCGGCCCCATGTTCGCCTCGGAGCGGTGGCCGGAGGCCCCCGACGTCCTCGCGTCCTCCAAGGGGCTGACCAACGGCACCCAGGCCGCCTCCGTCGTCCTCCTCTCCCCGAAGGTCACCCGCGTCCTCGACGAGGCCGACTCCCCCGTCATGCACGGGGAGACGCAGGCGGGGTCCCCCGCCTCCTGCGCCGCGATCCTCGCCACCATCGAGGCCTTCCGCTCCGAGGACGTCCTGCGTCGCGGCGAGCGCGTCGCCGCCCAGCTCGCCGCCCGCCTCCGCGAGCTGGCCGACGCCGTCCCCGGGGCGCGCACCACGGGGGCCGGCTGCTTCCGCTCGCTCACGGTGCCGGGCCTCGACGCCGCCGGCGTCACCGAGCTCATCACCCGCTGCCGGGCCGCCGGCGCCGTGGTCCAGCCGGGTCCCAGCTCCTTCCAGGTCGTGCCGGCCCTGGTCTACGAGGAGGCGGACCTCGACCTCCTCATGGACCGCGTCCACCAGGCCGTCACCGAGGTCCTCGGCCTCAGGGCGGTGAGCGCGGCATGAGCGCGCCCGCGGCTCCGCCGGTCCTCCTGCCTCCCGCCTCCGGCCTCTGCGTCGGCCCCTGGGCCTCCTGCCTGACCCGGCGACCCGAGCTCGTCCTCGTCGACGACGCCGTCCGCGAGGACGTCGCCTCCGCGCTCCCCGCCGGCGCGAGGGTCGTCGCCGTCCACGGCACCGCCGACCTCCCGACGGTCCGCTCCACCGCCGAGGCGATCGAGAAGCAGGACCCCTCCGGCGTCCTGGCGGTGGGCGGCGGCGCCACGATGGACCTGGCGAAGCTCGCCCTCCTCCTCGCCGAGCCCCCCGGGACCGCCCCACGGATCGAGCGCGCCTCCCGGCGCTGCGGCCTCGTCAGCCTGGGGCGCCTGCCCCGACGCCGGCCCCTCACCCTCGTCCCCACGACGCCCGGGACCGGGTCCGAGTCGAGCGCGGGCGCCTGCTTCGACCACCCCTGGGGCGCCGACGGCGAACGGGCCCGCAGCCTCGTCGCCTCTCCGGCCCTCGCCGCCGACCACGCCGTCATCGACCCGGCCCTCCTCACCACCCTGCCCGACCGGCTCGTCATCGAGGGGCTCGTCGAGGCCCTCAGCCGGGTCCTGGTCCCCGCGGTCACGACCCCCAGCGCCCTGGAGCCCTGCGAGTGGGAGGCCGAGGCCCTGGCCGCGCACCTCCTCGCGCTGCTCGACCGGCTGCGCTCGGACCGCCGCCCCACCGAGGAGCTGTTACGGGCGGCCGCGCTCGCCTCCTCCCTCACCCACCGCGGCTCCTCGCTCGCCGGGCGGGGAAGCGCCCCCTCCCCCGTGTGGTTCGTCGCCACCGAGCTGTCCATGGTGCTGGGGACGAGGAAGAACGTCGCCCTCGCCGCCCTGCTCGAGCAGTGGGTGGCGCTGGTCCGCGCCGGGCACGAGGAGTGGGGGGATGCGGAGCGCCTCGACCGGCTCCTCCCCTCGGCCTCCCTCGACCTGGGCGGGCTCGGCCTGCCGACGGCGCTCGACGCTCCCCCGCACGCCCTGGAGCGGACCACCGACCGCCTACGCGCCCGCTGGGGCGGGAGGCTGCCCATGATGGGGCGCTTCACCCCCGAGCAGCTGGATCGCCTCCTCGCCCCGGTCCTCGGGGGGGGGCGGGGAGCCGTGACTGACTCGACGGCACCGGTCAGCGCGGGGGCCGGCGGTCCCGGGCTCCGAGAGGAGGCCGACCCGGCCGCGGTCCTCGACCCGCGCAACGGGATGGTCTCCGCCCCGCTGCTCCTGCCGCCCGCCGCCGGACAGAGGCTCCTGTGGTCGCTCGGGGCGCTCCCCCTCGACCGCGCGGCCACCGGGGACTGCGTCCTCAGCCCGAGCACCCCGGGCGGCGTCCCCTTCCGGTCGGATGGGGCCGGGGCCTGCGGCCCCCCGCGCCGCGACGTCGTCGTGCGCGCCGCGGGCGAGATCGTCGAGCGCTGGGCGGTCGCGGCCCCGGAGCGCGCCGGCGCGCCGCTCCTCTTCCCCGACGCCGGCCCCTCCGGCGCCGCCGCGGGCCCCACCGTGGACTTCTGCCGCGCCCGCGGGCTGCGCGAGCTCCTCGAGCGCGACGCCGCCATGCGCGGGTGGTACGCACCCGGGTCGGTGAGGCCGCTCGACCCCGCCGAGAGCCTGCCCCGGCTGGGGCCGATGACACGTGTCCTCGAGCGCCTCGCGGACGCCGACGTGGAGCTGGTGCCGGTCCTCCTGCCGTCACGGTGCACGAGCACCGTGGTCACCATGTACGCGCTCCTCGACGTCCCGCGCGAGATCGTCGCCTGCGGCCTGGGGTGCGACGCGGACCTGGAGGCCGCGCTGCGCACCGCCTCGCGCGAGGCCTGCCAGGTCCACGACTTCTACACCGGCATGCGGCGGAGCGTCGGCCGGCCTTCGGCGCCGGGCGCGGTGCGCAGCGAGACCGACCGGGCACGGTGGTGGGGCGCGGACGGCAACGTGGAGGCCTTCCGCCGGTGGCTGGCGGCCGTCGCGGACGCCGATGGCGCCGAGGACCTCCCCGCGGTCCCCTGGCGCGACCTCGAGGCGGGCACCCGCTTCACCGACCTCACCGGCTCCCTGCCCGACGCCGTCGCAGCGGCCGGGTGGCACGCCGGGCGGGTCGAGCACCCCGGTCTCGTGCCCCTCGTCACGGACGAGACCGGCGACACCGGCCGGCGGCTGTCGCGCGGCGGCGCGCACGGGCTGCCACACCCCGTCATCTGAGTGCGGACGGCCGAGCATCGGCCGATCGAGTGACCCGATGGGCCGATCCGCACCGGCCCGAACCGTCCGAAGGAGGAGCCAGGAGAGTCCCACCAGCCAGGAGAGGAGGCACCGTGCGCGACGAGTCGAGCCGGCCGCTCTTCGTCCACGGGCGCGCGCCGTCCGAGGCCCCGCCCGCTGAGATCCGCTCCGTCCTGGAGGTCGTGGCGGTCCTACGGGCCGACCCGGCGCTCCGGGTCCTGGAGATCGGGAGCGGTCGCGGGGGCGTGACCCTGGCCCTGGCCCGCGCGGGCGCACGGGTGCTCGCCGTCGAGCCGGACCCGCTCGGCGCGGCGGCCCTCCGGGGCGTGCTGGAGGCCGCCGGGCCGGGGGCCTCGCAGGGGGTCGAGGTCCTCGTGGACGGGCCGTGCGGCCTCGCCCTGACCGAGCGCTTCCGCGCGGTCGTCCTCCCCGCGGCCGGGCTGACCCGTCTGGCCCGTCCCGAGCAGCTCGACCTCCTGGAGGAGGCCTCCGCCCTCCTCGCACCGGGCGGGTCGCTCATCGTCTCCACCGAGCACGTCACCCTCACCCGGGCGCGGACCACCACCGTGGACCTCGACGACGGCGGGCGCTACACGGAGGTCGTCGACCCGGCGCGCGGGCTGCGCCGCGCGGTCCTGACCGGATCGGGACCGCGCACCGTCCAGGAGGTCCACTCGGCCCCTCCCGCCTGGATCAGCGCCCGTCTGCGGGCGCTGGGCCTGGAGGTCGACTACCAGCACTCGGTCCCCGACCCCGTTCTCCGCGGTCACGCCGCCGTCGTCATCGCCGCGACCGCCCCTGCTCGCCGCTGACCGGCTCCGGCCGGGCCCTTCGGCCCACCGTCCCCGGGTCGACGGGCGGCATGCTGCGTGCGCGCGGTCCCCGGGGCCCTTCTGCGCCCTTCCGCGCGTACCGCGTCGGCTAGGGTCGACGTCGTCAGGCACGGCGACGGGTGAGGGGCAACCATGAGGCGGTTCGCGCTGCGCGCGGGACGGCACGGCGCACGGACCGCCGACCGCCCGGCCGTCGACACCCGCATCCCCGTGTCCATCGCGGAGGCCTTCGCTCGGCGACGCACCCTCGTCGCCATCGCCGTGGTCTTCGCGACGGCGAACATCCTCATCAACGGGGTCCTCCCGCCCGCTGTACCACTCGCCGACTGGTCCTTCGTCCTCGTCGCCGGCGTCCTCCTCGTCCTCCTCCCCTTCCGGCCCCTGGCCACGAGCGTCGCCTACGCGCTGACCTGGGTGCTCCTGCTCATCCACCCCACGGCCTACGCGAGCGACCTCCTCGTCACGACCTTCCTCTTCTGCTTCCTCACCGTCTTCCTCCTGCTCAGGCCGCTCGGGGTGCTCATCGGCACCTCCCCCTTCTGGACGAGCGCCGTAACGGTCCTCGCCGGCGGCAGCCCCACCAACAGCGACGTCAACACGCTGTTCATCACGGGCATCACCTGCGGCGTCATGGTGCCCCTGGGCCTCATCGTGTGCGAGCTCGACGTACAGCGGCGCGCCGCCTCCGACACGCTCGAGTCGCTGCGGCTCGAGATCGCGCGCGAGATGCACGACCTCGTCGCGTACTCCATGTCGCAGACGGCGCTGCGCGCCCAGCGGGCCTCCCTCGACGAGCGGTACTCCCCGGAGGCGCGCCAGGAGTTCGCGGCCCTGGAGGCGACGGCCTCGGACGCCCTCCATGAGCTCCGGCTCCTGCTGCGCACCCTGCGGCACTCCACGCCCGACCTGTACCAGGACGTCTCCACGACGACCGGCCTGGGAGGGGGCACCACCGCCCTGCCCGTCGCCGTCCAGGCGATCGCCGACGACGTCGCCGCCGCCGGCTTCGACGTGACCTACCGGTGCGTCGGCCAGGCCGAGCCCTCGATGCTCCAGGCGAGCACCCTGTCACGGGTGGCGCGCGAGATGGGAGCGAACATCATGCGGCACGGCGACGCCGGCGGCCCGGTCACGATGACCCTCTCCCTCGGTCCGACGTCGCTCCGGCTGGTCAGCACCAACAGCATCGCCCGGAGCACCTCCCCGCTCCCGCGATCGGGCACCGGCACGCTCGGGATGCGGGAGCGCCTCAACGCCATCCAGGGGACCCTGACGACCCTGGCGGACGAGGACTCCTGGATCTGCACGGCGACCGTCCCCCTGTCCACCCACCAGCTCGGGGCGGCTGCCGTCGCGGCAGACGCTCCTCCTCCCGACCCTGCAACGGAGAAGCCATGATCCACGTCGGCATCGCGGACGACGACGCGCTCGTCCGCCACACCCTCACCGACCTCCTCGCCACGACCGACGACATCCGTGTGGCGTGGACCGCGTCCGACGGCCTCGAGGCCCTGGAGCACCTGCGCGACCCCGAGCGCGAGGAGGTCACGGTCCTCCTCGTCGACGTCCAGATGCCCCGGCTCGACGGGATCGCCCTGGCGGAGGCCCTCCACGAGGAGATGCCGGACATCGCGATCCTCATCCTCACGACCTTCGTCGCGGACTCGGTCCTCGACCGGGCTCTGGCCGCCGGCGTGCGCGGCTTCATCGCGAAGGAGGACCCCATCGGCACGCTCGCCGACACGATCCGGCACGTCGCCTCCGGGAACATGGTCCTGTCCCCCGCGTCCTCCGCCATCATCGGGCACCGTGTCCCGCCCGCCCTCGCCCCGTCGCCCGCGGCTCCAGTGCGGTCCGCTCCCGCTGCGGGCGCCCTCCCGCCCGCCGTGGCGCTCTCACCGAGGGAGCTCGAGGTCCTCAGCCTCATGGTCGAGGCGCTGTCCAACAAGCAGATCGCCAAGCGGCTCAACCTCTCCGAAGCGACCGTCAAGACCCACGTGTCCACGCTCATCGCCAAGCTCGGGGTCCAGGACCGTGTCGGCGCGGTCGTCCACGCGCTGCGCACAGGGCTGGTCTAACCCACCACCCATCGGAGGATCCGATCGAAGGATGTGGCGGGGGTCTCCCTCACGGCAGGGTGATCCCTGTCAGACGGGCACCGCCCACCACGCCTCAGAAAGCGTCGCCACCATGCTCCTCCCCATCATCTGCAGCCCCATGTCGACCAACTCCCGCTTCCCCCCGTGGATGCCGTGGCACTGGTTCGGGTGACACGCGGCGCCGGGCCGCGCACGAGCCCTCGCCCGCACGCGCCGACTCCGCGCCGGACGTCCTCCCCCCCCTCTGAGCCGCGTCAGCCCTCGACGAGACGCCGCTGCAGCTCAGCCCGGGCGCTCGGCGTCCCGGCCAGCAGCGAGCCGGGCTCGCGCACGTCGACGCGCGTCCCGTCCAGGCGGGTGACGACGGCGCCCGCCTCCGCGCACAGCAGCACCCCGGCGGCCACGTCCCAGGGCTGCAGCCGCGAGTGGACGAGGCCCCCGGCCCGCCCCGCGGCGACCTCGGCGAGCTCGAGGGCGGCCGCGCCGTAGCAGCGCATCCCGCGGGTCGACTCGCAGATCGCGGGCAGGTGGCGCAGGGCCGCGAACCCGTGGGCGTGAGCGATGACGACGCCATCGGCGAGGGAGACGTCCTCGACGCGGAGCGGGTGCGCGCCCGGCACGAGGCGGGCGACCTCCGCGGGGACGACGTCGGCGGGTGCGTCGTCTGCGGCGTCGGGCGCCGCGACCGACGGATCCGCGGAAGAGCCGTCGGCCACTGGTCGCCCGGCAGCCGGGGCGCCGGCCACGGCGGCCGACGAGCCCACCGCAGTGCCGTCGTCACCGTCGTCGAGCCGCGGCACGAGCCGCCCCTCCCAGGCACCCCTGCCCGCGAGCGCGACGTGGAGGCGGTCGTCGACCGGGTCCGCGACGATCCCGAGCACAGGCTCGCCGTCCTCGACGAGCGCGAGCGAGATCGCCCAGTGCCGGTGCACGGCGACGTAGTTGAGGGTCCCGTCGATCGGGTCGAGGACCCACACGCGCCCGGCCCAGGACTCGGCCGCGTGACCCTCCTCCCCCACGAGCGCGCAGCCGGTGGCCGCCAGCCGTCCCGCGATGAGGGCCTCGACGCCGCGGTCGACCTGGGTGACGACGTCGTTCCGGTTGCGCTTCGTCCCGATCTCGAGGGCCTCGCCGGGGTCGAGGGCGAGGCGGGCCCCGGCGCGCACGGCGTCGAGCGCCGTCGGGAGCAGGGTCAGCGGGTCGGGCAGGCCGGCCCCGGCGGCGGGGGCCTGCGGCTGCGTCGTCGTCATGCGTCCTCCTCGGGCGGTTCCGGGCGGTAGCCTATGACCCGGGCCATGCCTCACGAGGGCCGCCCACGGCCAGCTGCGCGACGGCGCGCGGCGCCGACCACCGCACGAGGAGACCCCATGCGTGCACTGCGCAAACCCGCCCCCGGCCCCGGCCTCGAGCTGCAGGACGTCCCCGAGCCGAGCCCCGGCTTCCGCGAGGTCAAGATCCGCGTCCTGCGCACCGGCCTGTGCGGCACCGACCTCCACCTCGCCGGCTGGGACGACTTCGCCGCCGCCCAGCTCCACCCGCCGATGACGCTCGGCCACGAGTTCTACGGCGAGATCGTCGAGATCGGGCGCGGCACCGCCACCGACGCCACCACCGCCGACGACGACACCGACTACCTCTCCGTCGGCCAGCGCGTCAGCGTCGAGGGGCACATCACCTGCGGCCGCTGCCGCAACTGCCGCGCCGGACGCCGCCACCTGTGCATCCGCACCAACTCCATCGGCGTCAACCGCGACGGCGCCTTCGCCGACTACGTCGTCGTCCCCGCCCGCAACGTCTGGCCGCAGGACGACGCCATCGACCCCGACCTCGGCGCCCTCTTCGACCCCTTCGGCAACGCCGTCCACACCGCCCTCCAGTTCCCGCTCGCCGGCGAGGACGTCCTCGTCACCGGCGCCGGCCCCATCGGCGTCATGTGCGCCGCGATCGCCCGGCACTGCGGGGCCCGCAACGTCGTCATCACCGACCTGTCCGACTACCGGCTGGGGCTCGCCGACGCCGTCGGAGCCGTCACCGTCAACACCGCCCGGCAGGACCTGCGCGAGGTCATGGCGCGCCTCGGGATGACCGAGGGCTTCGACGTCGGCCTCGAGCTCTCCGGGGCGCCCGCCGCCACCCGTCAGCTGATCGACGTCTGCAACCACGGTGCCCGGATCGCCATGCTCGGACTGCCCAAGGGCGGCTACGAGATCGACTGGAACCAGGTCATCACGCGGATGCTCACCATCCAGGGCGTCTACGGCCGCGAGATGTACGACACCTGGTACAAGGGCTCCTTCATGCTGGGCTCCGGCCCCGAGCTGCGCGACCAGGTGCGCGGCATCATCACCCACCGCTTCGCGCCCGAGCAGTGGGAGGACGCCTTCGACGCCGCGCGCTCGGGCGAGTGCGGCAAGGTCATCATCAACTGGGAGGACTGACATGTACGCCTTCAAGGAGGAGCTCGGAGCCGAGCTCGCCGCCATCCGCGAGGCCGGGACCTACAAGGAGGAGCGGGAGATCACGAGCGCCCAGGGCGCCGAGGTCGAGACCACCACCGGCTCCGCCCTCAACTTCTGCGCCAACAACTACCTGGGGCTGGCCGACGACGCCCGGGTGCGCGACGCCGCCCACGAGGCCCTCGACCAGTGGGGCTTCGGGCTGTCCTCGGTCCGCTTCATCTGCGGCACCCAGACACCGCACCGCGAGCTGGAGCGCGAGCTGGCCGACTGGCTCGGCACCGACGACGCGATCCTCTTCTCCTCCTGCTTCGACGCGAACGGCGCGATCTTCGACGTGCTGCTCGCCGCGGAGGACGCGATCATCTCCGACGAGCTCAACCACGCCTCCATCATCGACGGCGTGCGCCTGTGCAAGGCGGCGCGCTACCGGTACAGGAACGGCGACGTGGACGACCTGCGGGCACGGCTGACGGAGGCCCGGGCGGCGGGCGCGCGGCGGATCATGATCGCCACCGACGGCGTCTTCTCCATGGACGGCTCCTACGCGCCGCTGCCGGAGATCGTGGCCGTGGCCGAGGAGCTCGGGGCGCTCGTCATGGTGGACGACTCCCACGCCGTCGGTTTCATCGGGGCGACCGGCGCGGGAACGCCGGAGATGTTCGGGGTGGAGGTCGACGTGCTCACCGGGACGCTCGGCAAGGCGCTCGGCGGGGCGAGCGGCGGCTACGTGGCCGGGCCGCAGGAGGTCATCGACCTGCTGCGCCAGCGCGGACGCCCGTACCTGTTCTCCAACACCGTGGCGCCGGCAGTGGTCGGCGGGAGCCTGCGGGCGGTGCGGATCGCGCGGCACGCGGACGAGTCCCGCGCCCACCTGGCGCGAAACGCGGCGCTGTTCCGCTCCCTCATGGAGGAGGCCGGGTTCACGCTGCTGCCGGGGAGCCACCCGATCATCCCGGTCATGTTCGCGAGCGAGCGGGAGGCCGTGGCGATCGCGGACCGGATGCTGGCGGAGGGCGTGTACGTCATCGCCTTCTCCTACCCGGTGGTGCCCAAGGGGCGGGCGCGGATCCGGGTGCAGCTGAGCGCGGCGCACACGGAGGAGGACGTGCGCGAGTGCGTCGACGCCTTCGTCCGGGCCCGCGAGGCCGTCGCCGGCTGACGGTCTGTCCACCGTCCAGGGTCAGAGGGGCGCGGGCGTCGCTGCCTCGCGCACCCCACCCCTCTGACCTGCGCAAATACTCGACACCCCCTCATCCTGCGAATTCTGACCCTGTTTCGTGGACAGATCGTCGTAGGCCCACAAGCGCAGCCTCGACCACGGGCACCGCGCGGCCGCGCATCACGTCGTCGTACGTGAGACGAACGGTCGGCGTACCGCGGCCGAGCATGGCCTGGTCGCGGTGGCGGTCCTTGGTCCAGGGGCCCGGCGCAGAGTGGTAGGCGTAGCCATCGGTCTCCACGCAGAGGCGGTCATCCACGATGAGGTCGACCTCGCCCACTCCTTCCACCACGACACCGGGGCGGACCGAGTGACCGGCGTCCTGGAGCTCCAGCCGTGCCACGGTCTCGATCATGGACCGGGCCTTCTCACTGGTGCGCGCGAGGCGTCGGCGCGCCTCGGGGGCGCCGTGCCTGTTGCCCCGCAGGCGCGCTGCGATCTCCTCACGGGAGGCGAGCCCGCGGTTGAGGATCGCGTCCACGACGACGATCGCCTGGACCTCGCTCGCGCACCTCAGGACCCGTGCGGCGAGGACAGCGGGCTCCACGACCGGCGGATCGAGCGGTCCGGGTCGAGGCAGCCGATGCTCGTAGTGGATGACACCCCGATCGGCGACCACGTGCCCCCATCGAGAGTCCACCGCGAGGTGGGTCGACCGTTCCGACCCGTACCAAGGAAGGCCGTAGGCCCGAGCGCCGGCCTCGCAGGTCAGGAGCGCACCAGTCTCAGCACACCGAACAAGGCCCGGCTCCGTCCCTGGGAGGTACACAGCAGCACCGCGACGAAGCACCGCCCCTTCCCTCACCAGACCGTCGAGCGCCCTGCGGCTTGTGCGGTCGAGCCGGAGGGCGGGGACCCTGAGGGCACCGTTGGCCGCAAGGAGCATGTCAATGAGTCTGTTGGTGGCGTCGGCGCGTTTCATGCGGTCCACCCTCAGCCAGACGGTCTCCGCCTCGCTGGGTGAAACATCTCCCCCTGTGGAGAGGGTGTCCACGAGCCAGGGTCAGGAGCCCGGGCGCATCAGCAGCTCGATCTGACCAAGCCCCTGACCTGCGCGGACATTCAGTGACACAAACTCGAGGTCGGTCTGACGCTGGATCGTGGACAGCGGGCCTCAGGCGGCCGCACTCACCCGGGCCGCCCGTCGCCGGTGCAGCCACCACGCGACCCCGAGCGCAATCACCCACAGGGGGCTCCACGTCACGGCCTGGCGGGTGTCGGACGCCAGCGTCAGCGTCCAGGTGACGAAGGCGAAGAAGGCCAGGCACGCCCACGCGGCCGCGCGCCCGCCCGGCATCCGGAACCCGCTCGCCGCCGCGACCTCGGGGCGGAGCCGTCGGTAGCGCAGGTAGCACACGAGGATGACGCACCACACGAGGATGAAGAGCACGCTCGCCACCGTCGTGACGGCGGTGAAGGCCGCCATGATCGAGTCGGACACGTAGAGCAGCGGGATCGAGGTGAGCAGCGCCGCGCAGGTGAGCAGGAGCGCCGGCGCCGGGACGGAGCGCTTGGACAGCCGCGCGAAGACCGCCGGCGCCTGCCCGGCCTCGGCCAGTCCGAAGAGCATCCGGGAGGTCGAGTACATGCCGGAGTTGGCGCTCGAGGCCGCCGCGGTCGTCACGACGAAGTTGACGACGCTGGCGGCCACGCCCAGCCCGGCGAGAGTGAACATGGCGACGAAGGGCGAGGAGTCGGCGGAGACCTCACGCCAGGGCGTCACGCACATGATGGCGGCGAGGGCCCCCAGGTAGAAGAGCAGGATGCGCACGGGGATCGCGTTGATGGCGCGCGGGAGCGTCACCTCGGGGTCCTCGGCCGCGGCGGCGGTCGTCCCGATGAGCTCGGTGCCGACGAAGGCGAAGACGGCGATCTGGAAGGCGCCGGCGAAGCCGTTGAACCCGTGGGGGAAGAGCCCACCGTGGTTCCAGAGGTTGGCGAGGGAGGCGTGGGCGCCGTTGGGCGCGGTGAAGCCGGTGGCGACCATCCAGACGCCGACGACGACGAGCGCCAGGATCGCGACGATCTTGATGATGGAGAACCAGAACTCGATCTCCCCGAAGGCCCTCACGGTGGTGAGGTTGAGGGCCAGGAGCAGCGCCACGGTGACGACGGGCGGGATCCACAGCGGTAGGGTCGGCCACCAGTAGCGCAGGTAGCCGGTGATGACGACGACCTCGGCGACGGCGGTGACGAGCCAGCAGAAGTAGTACGTCCAGCCGGTCATGTAGCCGGCCCAGGGGCCGATGAGGTCGTGGGCGACGTCGGCGAAGGACTTGTAGCGCAGGTCGGACAGGAGGACCTCGCCGAGCGCCCGCATGACGAGGAAGAGCGCCCCGCCGATGATGGCGTAGACGACGAGGACGCCCGGACCGGCGAGCGAGATCGTCTTGCCGGAGCCCATGAAGAGGCCGGTGCCGATCGCGCCCCCGATCGCGATGAGCTGGATGTGCCGGTTGGTGAGGTTGCGCTGGAGGTGCTCGTCGCCGGTGGCCACGGCCGTCCTTCCGTCGGGGGTGGGACCGGGGCAGCCTACGTCCGCGGCGCGCCGCACCCTCGGGACGAGCGGGGCGTCGACGGCGTCTGCCCGGTCACGGTGGCGCGCGACGGCGCTGGGTAGGCTCGCGGTCGATGAGCACCAGCACCGCGCCGTCCGAGAGCGGCGACCCCCGGGCCGTGACGACAGCCGCCCCCTCCGGCCCTGACGCGGCCGCGCGCACCTCACGCGACGCCCGCCGGGACCGCCTCACCGACCTCGTCCCGGCGACCACCGCCGTCGTCGTGAGCGCGCTCCTGCTCATCGCGTACTCGCTGGGCCAGTGGCGCTCGATGTCCGTGCCGAGCTGGGACCTCGCGATCTTCTCCGAGCTCGCGAAGGACTACGCGCACCTCCAGGCGCCGGTCGTCCCGATCAAGGGCGTCGGCTTCAACCTTCTGGGCGACCACTTCCACCCGATCCTCGTGCTGCTGGGCCCGGTCTGGGCGCTCTTCCCGAGCCCGCTGTCCCTGCTCATCACGCAGGACCTGCTGCTCGCCGTCTCCGCCTGGCCGCTCACCCGGGTCGCCACCCGCGTCGTGGGCCGGGTCCCGGCGCTGGCCCTGGGCCTGTGCTACGCGCTGTCCTGGGGCTTCCAGGGGGCGGTGGCGGCCCAGTTCCACGAGATCGCCTTCGCGGTGCCGATGCTGGCCTGGTCCTGCGCCGCCTTCGTGGAGCGCCGCTGGTGGGCGAGCGCGCTGTGGGCGGCGCCGCTCGTCCTCGTCAAGGAGGACCTGGGGCTCACGGTCCTCATGATCGGTCTGGCGATCGCCTGGCGCGGCCGCCACGAGGAGGCCCCGGTCCACGAGGCGACCGGCCGCCGGCTGCGCGACCGCGCCGCCCGCCTCACGCCGCTGCAGCTGGGTCTGGGCCTGGCGGCCTTCGGCCTCCTCATGTTCCTCCTCACGGTGCTCGTCATCCTGCCGCTGCTGTCCTCGACGGGGACCTGGCAGTACGGCCTGGGCGGCAGCTCGGGCGACGGGACGGCGACGACGGCGTCGTCGGACGGTCTGCTCTCGCGCCTGTTCTCCCCGGAGGTCAAGACCGCGACCCTCGCGATGGTCGTGTGCACGGCGGGGCTCATCGGCCTGGGGTCCCCGCTCATCGCGGCGGTCCTACCGACTCTCGCCTGGCGCTTCCTGTCCTCCAAGGAGTTCTACTGGGACTGGAAGGCGTGGCACTACAACGCTGTCCTCATCCCGATCGCGCTGGGCGCCCTCCTCGACGTCCTCGCCTGCCTGCGCGCGCGGCGCGCCGCCCCCGACGCCGCAGGCGCACCGGCCGGCTGGATGGGAGCCCCGGTGTGGGCGCGGTGGCTGAGCGTCGTCGGCGTCGCGGTGCCGCTGGTGATGACGGTGTTGACGGCGAAGGACCTGCCGCTGGCCTCGATGAAGGACGAGGGCTGGGGCGCGACCTCCTCGCGCGCCGCGGCGGCGCAGCAGGTCATGGACACGATCCCGGAGGGCGCGACGGTGGAGACGGACCTCGGTCTGCTCGCCTACCTCGTGCCGCGCGCCGAGGTGTACTGGGTGGGGACCGCCGGGGTGAGCCCGGAGTACGTCGTCATCGACGAGCAGTCCTCGGCCTGGGGCGGGAACCCGCCGATGGACGCGGCGCAGTGGATCTCTGGCCAGGTGACCGACGGCTCCACCTACACGAACGTCCTCACGGTCGACGGCTACCAGGTGGCGAAGCGCAATGGCTGAGGCCGCCGAACCCGCTGCGCCCGGCGCCCCGACGGCGACGCCGACGCCCCGGCCGATGCCCCGCTGGGCGGAGCTCGTGACGGTCGGGGGCGGCGGCGCGCTCGGCACGCTGACCCGCGCGGCCGCCTCGCACGCCTGGCCGGCCCCTGCCGGCGGCCTCCCGGTGACGACGCTGACCGTCAACCTCATCGGCGCCCTCCTCCTCGGGCTGCTCCTCGGGCACCTGGCCCTCGCCGGGCCCGAGGCGGGCGCCCGCAAGGTCGCCCGCCTCGGCATCGGCACCGGCTTCATGGGCGGGCTCACCACCTACTCGACCTTCATGGTGGAGTCCGAGCGGCTCCTCACCGGCGGGCACGCGGCCCTGGGCCTCGCCTACCTGCTCGGCTCGATCCTGGCGGGCCTGCTCGCCGCGGCCGCCGGGCTGACGATCGCCGCCCGCGCCCACGGGGGTGGTCGCGCGTGAGCCCGCTGACCTGGGTCCTGCTGGCCGTGGCGGGCGGCCTCGGCGCCGTCACCCGCTTCACCGTCGACGCCCGCGTGAGCGCGGCGGTCACGCGGCTTCGGGCCGCCCGCTCGCCGCGTCCGGGCGGCCCGAGCGGGGTGGAGGCGCGCTGGGCGGGGATCCCGTTGGGGACGATCGTCGTCAACGTGACGGCCTGCCTCCTCCTGGGGATCGTGACCGGCTGGACGACGGCGGCCGCGGCGCCGACGGCGGTGGCCTCGGTCCTGGGGACCGGATTCCTCGGCGGCTACTCGACCTTCTCGACGGCCTCGGTGGAGTCCGCACGCCTGCTGCTCGCGCCCCGCGGGGCGGCGACGGCGCTGCACGCGCTGGGCATGGCGGCGGCGAGCCTCGGCGCCGCGGTGCGCGGGCTGGCGGGCGGCGGCGCGCTCGGCTGAGCGGTCTGGTCTCGACGAGCCGCGCGCCAGCGGCGCGGACCGGCGGCGGCGCCCCGTGCGCGGCCGACGGCGGACCGCCCAGGACTCTTGCCTCCCTCCCCCGGCCGACGGCTACACTGACCACACGGTCGGTTTCCGCTGGTCCGCTCCCGCCCCCGGGCCGGGAGCCGCACCCGCTGGCGCGCCCGACCGGGCACACTAGGACCATCACCGACCACCGCAGCCGGCAGGGAAGCCGACCGTACTGAGGAGCGAAGAGGACCATGGCACTGAGCATCGGCGTCGACGTAGGGGGCACGAAGATCGCGGCGGGCGTCATCGACGACGAGGGCGAGGTCCTCGAGACGATCCGCAGGGACTCCCCCGCCAAGGAGCGCCAGGCGATCATCGACACGATCGTCTCCGTCACCGAGGAGCTCAAGGGCGCCTTCCCCGAGGCCGCGACCGTCGGGATCGGCGCCGCCGGCTTCATCGACGCCGCCCGCAACACCATCGCCCACGGCACGAACCTCGACTGGACCGGCCTCAAGCTCGCCGACGTCGTCTCCGAGAAGGTCGACCTTCCCGTCGTCGTCGAGAACGACGCCAACGCCTTCGGCTGGGCCGAGGCCCGCTTCGGCGCCGCCCGCGGCAAGCAGAACGCCCTCATCGTCGCCATCGGCACGGGCCTAGGCGGCGCGATCGTCGTCAACGGTCAGCTGCTTCGCGGCGCCGCCGGCTTCGGCGGGGAGATCGGGCACATCAACGTCGTCCCGGACGGCCGCCCGTGCGGCTGCGGCCAGTACGGCTGCCTCGAGCGCTACTCCGCCGGCACCGCCCTCGGCGTCAACGGCTGGGAGCTCGCCCAGTACCGGCCCGCCTACGCCGCCCGGATCATCGAGCTCTCCGGTGGGGACCCGGACCGCATCTCCGGCAAGGCCGTCACCGCCGCCGCCCGCGAGGGGGACCCGGCGGCGCTCCAGTGCTACGCGAGCCTCACGCACTGGCTAGGCGTGGGCCTCGCGGACATGTGCGCCATTCTCGACCCCGAGATCATCGTCATCGCCGGCGGCCTCGCCGAGGCGGGCGGCATCCTCCTCGAGCCGACCAAGAAGGCCTTCGCCGAGGCCCTCACCGCCGGCCCGCACCGCCCGGCGATCCCGATCGTCCTCGCCGAGGGCGGCCAGGAGGCGGGCCTCGTCGGCGCCGCCGACCTCGCCCGCCAGAGCGCCTGAGCCCCGGCGTGCACCGCTCCCGACGACGGCGCCCCCGCCCGCGCGGGTTTGGACCACTTCCCATCGTCTGGATCGGCCGCGGATTCTTGGGGTGGTCCAAACCCGGTGAGTGCGGAGGGTTCGCGCCCGACCGCGCTCAGACCTCGAAGTGCCAGTCGCGGATCTCGGGCATGTCCTCGAGGTGGGCGACCTTGTAGTCCTCGTGACGGGCGAGCTGCTTCTCGCACCAGCGCTTGAGGTCGGCCGCGCCGCGCACCGTCCTCTTGGTGTTGTTGAGCGCGTCGATGACCAGGTGGTAGCGGTCCACGCGGTTGCGCACGACCATGTCGAAGGGCGTCGTGGTCGTGCCCTCCTCGATGAAGCCTCGGACGTGGAAGCGGTCGGCGTCCGGGCGGCCGTGGACGAGCTGGTGGATCGAGCCCGGGTAGCCGTGGAAGCAGAACAGCACGTCCTTGTCGTTCGTGAAGGTCTCCGCGAAGTCCTCGTCGCTCATGCCTGAGGGGTGGTCCTTCGGGCGGGCGAGGGTCTGGAGGCGCACGACGTTGACGACGCGGACCTTGAGCAGCGGCAGCTGCTGGCGCAGGATCTGCGCGGCGGCGACGGCCTCCGTGGTGACGACGTCACCGGCGCAGGCGATGACGAGGTCCGGCTCCTCGCCGGAGGCGAGGTCCTCGTTGCCGGCCCAGTCCCAGACGCCGTAGCCGCGCTTGCAGTGCTCGTAGGCCTCGTCCTTGGTGAGCCACTGGAACTGCGGCTGCTTGTCCTGGACGATGAGGTTGACCTTGTCGGTCGTGTCGAAGCCGTAGGAGGCGATCTCCAGGAGGCAGTTGGCGTCCGGCGGCAGGTAGGCGCGCACGATCTCGGCCCTCATGTTGAGGATCGAGGAGAGCACGCCGGGCCCCTGGTGGGAGAAGCCGTTGTGGTCGTTGCGCCAGCAGGTCGAGCTCAGCAGGATGTTGAGCGACGGCACGGGGACGCGCCAGTCGAGGTGGACGCCCTCCTCGAGCCACTTGGCGTGCTGGATGGTCTGCGAGACGGAGACCATGCCGAAGGCCTCGTAGGAGGCCCACAGGCCGTGGCGGCCGGTGAGGTTGTAGGCCTCGAGCCAGCCGTGGGTGTTGTGCTCGGAGAGCACCTCCATGACGCGGCCGGCGGGCGAGATGTTGACGTCGAGGTCCGTGAGCCGCTCCATGAAGGCGCGGTCCGTCTGCTCGAAGACGGCGGAGAGGCGGTTCGAGTCGGCCTCGTCGGGGCAGAAGAGGCGGAAGGTCGTGGGGTTGCGGCGGTAGAGCTCGGCCATGAGGGCGCCGAGGTAGCGGGTCGACTCCTTCTTGACGCGTCCGCGGTCCTCGGGGGCGAGGTCGAGGGCGAGGTCGCGCCAGTCGGGCATGTCGAGCGGGGTGTAGGAGCCGCCGCCGTTGGCCACCGGGTTGGCGCTCATGCGCAGGTCCCCGCTCGGGTTGGCGCGGCGGGCCAGCTCTGTGAGGGACCCGTTCTCGTCGAAGAGCTCCTCGGGTCGGTAGCTGCGCAGCCAGCGCTCGAGGATGGCGAGGTGCTCGGGGTTCTCCTTGACGCCGGACAGGGGCACCTGGTGGGCGCGCCACGTGCCCTCGACGACGGTGCCGTCGACCTCGTGGGGGCCGGTCCAGCCCTTGGGGGTGCGCAGGATGATCATGGGCCAGTGCGGGCGCTCGGCGGCGACGACGCCCTCGCCGCGGGCCTCGATCTGGATCTTCTTGATACGGCCCCAGGCGTAGGCGAGGGCGGCGTCGAGCTGCGGGCCGCCGACGGCCGGGTCGTCGCCGCCGACCTCGATGACCTCGTACCCGTGCCCCTCGTAGAGCTTGCGCAGCTCCTCGGGGTCCTTGCGGGCCTGGACGGTGGGGCTGGCGATCTTCGCGCCGTTGAGGTGGAGGATCGGTAGGACGGCGCCGTCGCGGGCGGGGTTGATGAAGGAGATGCCCTTCCAGGAGCCCTCGAGCGGGCCGGTCTCGGCCTCGCCGTCGCCGACGACCGCGAGCGCGATGAGGTCGGGGTTGTCCATGACGGAGCCGAAGGCGTGGACGAGGGCGTAGCCGAGCTCGCCGCCCTCGTTGATGGAGCCGGGGGTCGTCACGGAGACGTGGGAGGGGATGCCGCCGGGGGCGGAGAACTGGCGGAAGAGGCGCAGCACTCCGTCGGCGTCCTCGGTGATCCGCGGGTAGACCTCGGTGTAGGAGTCCTCGAGGTAGGAGGCCGCGACGAGGGCGGGGCCGCCGTGGCCGGGGCCGGTGATGTAGATCATCGACTGCTCGGTGAGGCGGATGAGGCGCGAGGCGTGCGTGTAGATGAAGGACAGGCCCGGGCTGGTGCCCCAGTGGCCGAGGAGGCGGGGCGTGATGTCGTCGGCGAGGAGCTCGCGGCGCAGGAGCGCGTTGTCCTTGAGGTAGATCTGGCCGACGGTGAGGTAGTTGTTGGCGCGCCACCAGGCGTCCATCGCCTCGGCGTCGTTCTGCGTCGGGTGGGCCAGCGCGTCGACGAGCTCGTCGACCCGGGCCGTGGTGAGGGGCTGCTCCAGGATCTCGGTCATCCGTCCTCCTGCGCGGGCGCCGTCGGTCGGGACGGCCCGCGCCCGCGGTGGGGGGCCGTCCGCCTCGAACCTACCCGGGCTGCCGCCCTCCGCGACAGGGGTGCTGGCAACCGACCGACGGCGGGGCGCTCGGGCGGCGCCGACGGCGCACCGCCCGCTGCCGGCACCGGAGGGATCCCGCTGCCGGCCCGGCAGGTCCCCGCCCGACCCCGAGCACGACGAGGCCCCCGGCTCGGATCTTCGATCCGGCCGAGGGCCTTCGTCATCGAGGCGCCGCTCCCGGGTTCCCATTCCCGGGGGGCCTCCTCCTTCGCCGGAGCGCTCCGTTCAGGCTCCCTAGGACCTTCGCGGCTCTCGGTGCGAGTCGGTCATCGGGTTCCCCAACCCTCGTGGCCCGTTCCGTCCAGCGGCAGGAACTAGACAACCCTCCCGACCTGGAGGGACACCCCTGAGCAACCTGGGAAGTCCATGGGAAGTGCGCCCAGTGACGTCGCCGCCGTCACCGAGCGTCCGTCGCGAGGACCGCGGGCTCAGTCCTCGCGGCGGTCGGCGACCGCCGCACCGGGCTCCACCGGGTCGACGTCGTCGTCCGGGTCGTCCTCCCCGACGCCGTCACCGTCGATGTCCGCCTCGTCGAGGGTCTCCTCGTCGAGCTCGTCGGGCCTGCGCACGGGCGAGTCCCCGGCGGACAGGAAGATCCCCACCCAGCGCGAGCGCGGGTCGGAGTCGATGAGGAGCGCCTTGACGAAGAGGGTGAGCGGGACGGCGAGGATGGTGCCGAGCCCGCCGACCACCTGCGACCAGAAGAGCAGGGAGAGGAAGGTCGTCGTCGTGTTGAGCCCGACGGCGTCACCGGTGAACTTCGGCTGGATGAGGCTCTGGATGACGAAGTTGAGGACGCAGTAGGCCACGACGACCCACAGGGCGGTGAGCGGGCCGGAGTCCACGAGCGCCAGGAGCGTCGGCGGGACGAGGCCCACGAAGAAGCCGATGTTGGGGATGTAGTTCGTGATGAAGGACAGCACGCCCCAGGTCACGGCCATGGGGACGCCGAGCAGCCCGAGGGCGATGACGTCGAGGACGGCGACGATGAGGCCGAAGACCGTCGAGACGAGCCAGTAGGAGCGCACGGAGGTCGCGAAGCCGGACATCGCCGTGGCGATCCCGGGCTTGAGGCGGGTGAGGGCCTCGGCGCGCACCTCGATCTTCGACATGTCGAACATGAGGAAGATGACGGTCAGGGCGAGGATCGAGAGGATCGAGCCGAGGCTCGTCACCTGGCTGAAGAGGGTCTGGGCGACCGACACGATCTTGTCGGTGCTCACCGCGTTCTCGAGCTGGGTCTGCAGCGAGCTCGCGTCGACGCCGAAGCGGCCGAGCAGGCTGATGCCCTGGTCCCACAGGGACTCGAACTTCGACGCGTACTGCGGCAGGGTCTCGACGAGCTGGGCGACGGCGATGCCGAGGGCGACGAACATGCCGACGACGAAGGCGTAGATGAGCAGGATCGCGATGACGGCACCGACGACCCTGTGGACGTGGTGCCGGGCCAGCCACGTGACGAGCGGCCTGACGGTGATGACGAGGGTGAGGGCGAAGAAGGCGGGCGCGAAGAGGCTCTTGACGAAGTAGAGGCCGACGCAGCCGACGACGAGGGCGGCGACGACGAGGGCCGTCGTCTCGCCCTGCGTGCGGTCGACCTCGACGGGGACGCGTTCCTCCTCGCGGACGGGGTCGAGGTCCTGGGTCCTGGCTGGGGGCGCTGCTGCGGCGCTGGGGGTCTGGGCCATGTCCGGATCCTCGCACGCCCTCGGCTCAGCGGCTCTCCGAGGGCGCGGCGCGCGGCGGCTCGACCCGCGGCGCGGGGATCGTCGTCGACGCCGAGGCGGCCCTCACGACGACGAGGGCCGTGATCGTCTGGGTGAGCATGATCCCGAGGAGGACGACCAGCTGGAACTTCGCAGCCTCCACCGGGCTCGCCCCGCCGAACAGGGCGCCGACGAAGGCGCCTGGCAGGGTGACGAGACCGGTCGCGCCGGTCTGGTCGATGCCGGGCAGGAGGGTCTCGCGCACGGCCTCGCGGGCGACCTCGGCGTGGGCGGCGACCGGCGTCGCTCCGAGCGCCATCCAGCCCTCGACCTCAGCGGCCCGGTCGCGCACGGTCCGCAGGAACATGCGGCCGGCCAGCGTCGCGCCACTCATGGAGTTGCCGATGATGATGCCGCCGACGGAGACGAGGTAGCGGGCGTCGAAGGGGATGAGGCGCAGCGAGAAGATGAGCGCGACGGTCACGGCGGAGCCGACGACGATGCCGGTGGCGGCGGCGCGCCGCCCGTCGTGGAGCTCGCGGACGCGCCCGCCGGAGGTCGCCGACGCCGTCGTCAGCATGAGGAGGACGAACAGGGCGACGGTCCAGGGCACGGCGATGACGCCGTGCAGGAGCACGGCGATGACGGAGAGCTGGACGACGGCGCGCAGGGCGGCGACGAGCGGCCCCCATCCGAGGCTCAGCCCGGCCCAGCGCTGCACGCCGAGCGTGAGGGCGAGGAGGAGCGCGAGGCCGAGTCCGAACTCGAGGAGGGGCATGCCCCGATCGTGCCACCCCGAGGCCGCCCGCGACGACGGCGGCGCCGTGCTCCCCGGGGACGACCACCGCGAGCCGGGGCGTCCCCGGCCGGGGCTCAGCCCTCGAGGATCCCCGAGGCGGTGCCCACGCGGACGGCGGCGTCGCGGTCGTGGGCGCCGAGGCGCATGTAGAGGGCCTTCGACGTCGAGCGCACGGTCTCCCCGCCGAGGAAGAGCTCGTCGGCGATCTCGGGCAGGGTCCTGCCGGCGGCGAGCAGGGTCGTGCGCGGCGAGGCGTCCGGGACGGCCATCGCCCGGCGCACGAGGTCGAGGCATCCGGCGTGGTCGTCCTTAAGGTAGGCGGCGGCCGCCTCGACGAGGAGGGCCGACTCCGCCGGGATCGCCTGTCCGACGATCGCGGCGCGCGCGCCGTCGACGTCGCCCTCGCGCAGCTGGATGAGCGCGAGGAGCTCGTGGAGGGGCCACCAGAAGAACTTCGACAGGCCCGTCCAGCGGGCGCGCCCGAGGAAGGTGCAGAGCCACTCGATGGCCGGGTCGGCGCCGCGCTGGACGAGAATGAGGAGGGCCTCCGCAGCGATCTCGTAGGCGGCCGAGTGGGAGCGCTCGTCGACGTCGGCCGTGGGGCGCACC
>SKEM01000624.1_pt1 | contig 22163 bp, 10 predicted proteins | sample 4826731 | NCBI WGS metagenome assembly SKEM01 (sample SAMN11008809, study PRJNA524170) | human gut metagenome | biome: Human fecal sample; material: Feces; isolation source: fecal sample from pouch patient p37 | host: Homo sapiens | place: Israel: Tel-Aviv | collected 2015-07-27
CGGCGGCCACGTCGAGGTCTTTCGGATGGATGGCGTAGGAACCTCCATCGTCGGGAGACCTCGACGTCTATCTGCGGACCGACGCGCCCGGCCGACCTACACCCTCATCTGAGAAGACCCGGTTATCGCACTGCGAGTGCCTTCCTGGCCCCCGTGATCCCAACCCCTTCCCCCTGGAGCATCGTGGCCCCTCAGCGAACCGGCTCCCCCGCCGGAAAGCAGTCCGCCGGGACGCGCCTCGTCTCCGTCGCGCTCGTCCTCATGACGGCCGTCGGAGCCTTCGTGCTGCCCCAGACCACCCCGCCGGCACAGGCGGCAACGGAGCAGACGGCGGGCGTGACCCTGAACACCACCTCGAACCGAGGGATGATCGGTGCGAGCTACGCCAACAACGCCAAGGATGACACCACCAACCAGGACAATGACTGGGCGTGCTTCCGGTGGACCACGTACTTCGACGGCAGCAGGGCGTGCACGCAGTACCAGAAGGACACGATCCGGTACGGCCTCATTCAGGGGAAGTCCGCCTACAGCGGCTCGCCGGAGCGGTCCTCGATGACGCAGCAGTTCTGGGTCACGGGCGCGCAAAAGGCTCAGGACATGTGGTCGTACGTCGCACGCGGCGTCCCGTACAAGGGCCGCCTCGGGACCTACATCCAGGCCGACACCCAGTCCTCGATCGGGTTCCAGGCGAACAACCCCACGACCGTCCAGGCCAATGAGCCCTTCCTCATCGGCACGATGCGGCACAACAACTACCCGATCAGCACGGAGAACACCTGGCTGCACTCCTCGCTCAGCCTCGACTTCAACGGCGTGACCGAGGAGTTCCCCTTCGTCCAGGAGGAGACCAGCAACAACACCTACACGATGGTCGTCAAGAACACTGACAACCACGGAACCGCCAAGAGCGTCGACTGGTCGTACTGCGGTAGGGGACTCTCTGGCTACTACTACGAGTACACGTACACCAACGGCGTCCAGGGCTCCGCCGTGTGCTTCCAGAACGTGCCGGACGGCGGCGACTACGACCTCTACACCGACTCCAACTACTACACGTACAAGGACGGCAACGCGAACCAGACGCCGGCGTCAGATGACCAGGTGACCATCCAGAAGGTCAACTCCGAGAACATCGTCATCGTCAAGGACGGCGTCCCGTACCGTCTCAAGCTCCTCGGCTTCTACAACAACGGCACCAGCCAGAAATGCTCCCCGACCCCGACCGGCGGCGCAGGAGACACCGTCACCTACTTCCGCACCAAGGAGGGGCAGGACACCTTCGGCTGCCTCTACGGCGAGTTCGAGCAGGAGCGATACGTCACCATCACCAAGAAGACGACGGCGGACGCGAACTCGCAGAACGTCACCGTCCCCGCCTTCTCCTTCACCACGGACGCCGACTCGCAGGCGAGCTACTTCTACGACAACCACGTCACGAACGACACCTCCCTCTTCGCGGGTGCTACCAAGCAGATTGACGGCGTCCACGCCGGTTTCATCAACGACAACGCCTTCACCAACACGCTCAAACCGACCACGGCAGCCGGCTCCGGCGGTACCGACGACTACGACCTCGCCAACGGCAAGCAGACCGGGCAGGACGCCTACTACGCCTTCGGTGTCGGCTCGAGCGGCTTCAAGATCACCGAGCAGAACCCCGACACCTCGGCGAACAGGACGAAGTCCGGCTGGAAGCTGACAGACATCACCTGCGTCAACGGCAAGGGCGAGGACGTCGCGGTCAGTACCAACCTCAACGCGGGAAGCGTCGACTTCTCGAAGGTCGGGGCGGTGACCGACGCCAAGGCGGTCCCGATCCGGTGCACCTTCACCAACCGGTACGAGGCGAAGTCCACCCTGACCCTCAAGAAGGCGGTCTCCGGCGGGACCGCGGCAGCCAGCAGCTGGACGCTCACCGGCACCGGTACCGACGCCGTCACCTCGAAGACCGTCGTCTCCGGTGCCGGCAACTCGGACCAGGTGACCTCCGCCGTCGTTCCCTCCGGTGACTACAGCCTCACCGAGGCCCTCAACAACCAGAACGTCTACGGGTACGAGCTCACAGGGCTCACGTGCCGCAACGCGGCAGGGACCGTGCTCACCATGACGAACGCGGACGGTGACGCCACGAACCTCGCTGAGAAGGTCACTCTGGCGCCCGACGCCAACGTCACCTGCACCTTCACGAACACGTACAAGACTGGCCGCATCGCCGCCAGGAAGGTGCTCACGGGCAGCACCGAGGGCCTCAAGGACGACGGCCAGACCTTCGACTTCACCTACACCTGCAACTCCGGCCAGACGGGCGACATCACGGGTGTCAAGGCCGGCGGCGACGCCGTGCTCGCCAGCGCCGCGATCCCGATCGGAGCGACCTGCAGCATCACGGAGAAGGACGCGTCCATCGCGGCCTCCCGACTGGTCAACAGCTCGTACAAGTGGGCCACTCCGACCTACTCCACGCCCGTCACCGTGACGTCGGCGAACACCGCCACCGCGCCCGCGGTCCTCACCGTCACCAACACGATCACCCAGGACACCGGCGTGCTCCAGCTCGCCAAGACGGTCAAGCCCGACAACGGTGTCCAGGCCGGCTACACGGGTGGTACCACCCGCACCTTCCCCCTGACCTACACCTGCACCCTCGACGGCCAGACCGTCGCCCAGGGAACGAAGGACGTCACGGCGAACGGCCAGAGCGTCCAGGTCGAGGTCCCCGCCGGCGCGGCCTGCACCGTGACGGAGCCCAAGCAGACCGTTCAGGCCGGCGACTTCTCCGCCTCCTACTACGACTGGTCGACGACCACCTACACGGGCAATGGCACGACGGTCGGCGAGGGCGAGACCAAGTCGATCACCGTCACGAACACCTACAAGATCGTCACGGTGCCCCTCACCGTCAAGAAGACCGTCGTCGGGCCCGGTGGCACGCAGGCCTCCCCCGGGACGAGCGGCTACCTCAGCTCCGCGGCCGACTACGAGTTCACCGTCACCTACACCTGCGGTCCCGTCACCGGAACCCTCAAGGTCAAGAACGGGCAGACCGCCACGGTGCAGGTGCCGCGCCAGACCTCCTGCCTCATCTCAGAGGACACCAGCTCCCTCTCCGAGGACGCGCTCAGTGCCGACTTCGACTGGGACACGGCTCAGACGCGTTACGAGGACACCAACGGCGCGGCCCTCGCCAGCCAGTCCGTCGCCGTCGGCACCACGGGCGGCGCCGGTGTCGTCGTCAACCCGACGAAGCGCTCCTTCGGCGGCATCGCCATCGCGAAGACCGTCACCGACACCACCGGCCTCACCTCTGACGCCCGCTTCACCTACAGCGTCCAGTGCTACGCCCCCGGTGTCGACCCGCAGAACCCGGGCGGCGCGCAGACCACCTACACCAACGACGCGGTCACCATCGCCCTGGGCGAGGTGTGGCGCATGCCCGAGGACACCGTGCCCGCCGGCTCGAACTGCCTCGTCACCGAGACCTCACCGACCGCAGGGACGAGCGACGGGTTCACCGACTCCTCCTACGCCTGGACCACCACGAGCTGGAGGATCCAGTACGGGCAGGAGCACAACAACACCGGCGACACCGGTCGCTCCACGGTCATCACCGCCCACGCGAAGTCCACCACGGACAAGGACCATCCCTATCCTCGCGTCACCTTCACGAACAACTTCGAGCGCAAGTACGTCACGCTCCAGGTCTCCAAGATGATCGACCTGTCCAAGGTCGACCTCACCTCCATCGACGCGCAGACGTACACGGGCACCTTCACCTGCTACCTCGGCAGCGAGGCCATGCTCGGCACCTGGTCCCAGTCTCGCGACGGCGGGACCGGCCAGGACGGGGTCGCGACCCTGACCCTGACCACCAACGGTCAGGGCATCGACCAGACCTCCGCGGACACCCTGACCCTCTTCCGGGGATCCTGGTGCCAGGTTCAGGAGGACAGTCCGTCCGCACGCCCCTCCGCCGCCGACGCCCACTACATCTGGGGCGCCCCGTCCATCAGCCCGGGAACCGTGACCTGGCCCCAGGACCAGACCGCTCAGACCGTCATCGTCACGAACCCCGTCCAGAAGACCGAGGCGAACCTCCTCATCTCCAAGGCCGTCTCCGGTGGTGAGGAGGGCTCCCAGTTCGAGACCGGGACGACCTTCGACTTCCAGTACCAGTGCTGGACCGACGCCACGAAGGCGGAGAAGGTCACGGTGAACGGGGTGACCGCCGAGGGCACACGCTCCATCACCGCCGGCACCACCGCGGAGCTGGCGGACGTCACGCTTCCCGCGGGCGCCTACTGCGAGCTCTTCGAGACGACCGACGCCAAGCACGGCATCAAGATGGACCCCTGGATCTGGGACCCGGTGAAGTACACCAACGCGACCTCCACCGGCGAGACCCGGACCGTCGGTCAGGGGGCGGACGCCGTGACGACGCCCGTCGTCGCCGTCACCGTGCCCGCCGACGGGTCCTCCGTCACTGTCCAGGCCGACAACCACCTGAACAACCGCCTCACCGAGGTCAAGGTCAGCAAGGTCGTCACCGGTGAGACCGCCGGGCTCGCCTCGGACGTCACCTTCACCTTCAACGTCACCTGCACGCCGGAACCCGGCTCCCTCGTGGCCGGGTACAGCGGCACCGTCCAGGCGACGGTTCCGAAGGGCTCGACCACCGCGACGGTGAGCACCGGCAAGCTCGTCCCGGTCGGCCAGCACTGCTCGGTCACCGAGTCGCCCGCCTCCGGGGGGCTCGTCGACGACTCCTACGCCTGGGGTACCCCCACCTACGCTGAGGTGACCCACGGCGAGGGCAAGACCCCGGCCGTGGTCACCGCGGACATCGACGGTGCCGCCGAGCTCAAGGTCACCAACCCGATCAAGCGCGTCTACGGAGCCGTCGGACTGGTGAAGTCCATCGCCGGCGAGGGCGCCGCCGCCAGCCAGGGCCGCACCGCCACCTACTCCGGAACCTTCACCTGCACCTACAACGGTGCAGCGGTCACCGCCGTCGGCACCGGCACCTGGACCGTGACCGGCCCGGGCCGTGCGACCGTCAAGGCGGAGGACGGCACGGACCTCAGCACCGCCAACTCGCTGCTCCCTCTCGGCTCGGTCTGCGCGCCGAGCGGGGAGTCCATCAACGGCGCACCCAACACGGACGACCCCCAGTACCGCTGGCAGAACGGCGACGGTGCTCCGGCCTACGGAAACGCCACCGTGCACGCCGAGGCTCGCGCGGACATGACCGTGACGAACACGGTGGAGCAGAAGCACGTCCCGGCCGAGCTGTCGAAGACCGTCGTCGACGAGAACGGCAACGTCACCACGGACATCCTCAAGGACGCCACGCAGTCCTTCGCCATCACCGTCCAGTGCGCACCCGACCTCGCCTTCGACAACATGGTGACCGTCCACCGTGAGCTCGCGTCCGGTCAGACCTACGACCGCGACGTCCCGAGCGGCTGGTTCTGCCGCATGAGCGAGGACTCCCCGAGCGATGACTGGCTCAAGGACTCCTCCTACACCTGGAAGACCCCGACCATCACCGTCCTCAACGGCGACACCCCGCTCGCTGCCGTCGACGGGCAACCCGGCGTCTACCAGCTCACCGACGACGTCACCGACCTCAAGGTCCAGGTGACCAACTCCGTGGATCGAGTGACCGGCCCGATCTCTCTGACGAAGTCCCTGACCCCTCAGGCGCAGGGCGCCGTCAAGGACGCGACCGCCGCCTTCAACGGCAGGTACACCTGCACCTACGCCGGTGCGACGATCTCCGCCGGCACCTGGTCCGCGGCGCCGGGAGGCACCGCGATCTTCACCGAGGACGCCGTGTACCTCCTGGACAGCTGGACGCCCGCTCGCAACGGCGTCGACGCCACCGGCGGGCTGCCGCTCACGACGTCGTGCTCCTTCAACGAGACCGCGCCGACCTCCGACTCGCTCAAGAACGCCTCGTGGGCGTGGACGCCGCCCGTCCTCGACCGCGGCACCGCGGACACCCCGGTAACGATCACGAGCACCACGGGTGCGCACACCGTCACCGTCACGAACGACGTCACGCAGGTGTACTCGACGCTGAAGGTCGTCAAGGACCTCAGCGAGGACACCAACGTCGCCTCCATCGCCGACGGCTCCTCCGTCGGTGTCCAGCTCGTGTGCACCGACCCCAACGGTGGTCGTGACATTGCGCAGGGCTTCGGCCTCAACGCCCGCGGCAACACGGCCAACGCGGCCGACCCGACCCTGTCGACCGTGACCGTCGACGGCACCGTCCAGACGGTCAACGGCACCCAGGTGACCACCGTGCACGTGCCCGCTGGCGCCGCCTGCACCATCGCCGAGGACACGCTCTTCACCAAGATCGAGAAGCCGGAGTCATCGCAGCTCGCCGACACCTCCTGGGCGTGGGACACGGAGACCTACACCTCGCAGCTCGGGTCCGCCGCACCAGTGACCCAGGACGGCACCTGGTCCGTCGCCACCTCCGCGGACGAGGTCCTCACCCTCACGGTCACGAACCGGACGCACCGCGTCTACGGCTCCGTGGACGTCGAGAAGATCGTGCCCGACGCGACGACGACGGACACGAACACCTACGCCGGTCGCTGGACCTGCACGGATGAGGCGGGTGCTACCTACTCCGGTGCCTGGACGCGCGTCGGCTCCGGCTCCGCCTCCCTGCAGTCGGATCAGGACTACGACGGCGACGGGGTGCGCAACAACCACGTGCCCGTGGGCTCCTCGTGCACCGTCACTGAGACGGACCGACCGGACCAGCCCAACGCCTCCGACCCCTCCTACGAGTGGATGACCGCGCTCGCCGACGTGCCCGTCGGCGCGGTGAACAACGCCGTCGACGCCACGCACTCCAAGGTCGCCACGACCGGATCGAACGCGTCCCTCACCGTGACCAACGACCAGACGCGCCACTTCGGCTCCTTCACGATCACGAAGCAGGTCGCCGGTGCTACCGACGGCGCGGACGCGGACGGCAAGTACGCCGTGAACTACACCTGCACCTCGCGCAGCGGTGAGAGTGTCAGCGGTCTCGTCTGGCTCAAGGCCGGTGCTGAGAACACGGTGACGGTCGGCGACGCGAGCGTCACCGGCGACGATCTCGTGGTCGACGACAAGCACAGCAACATCCCGCTGGGCTCGAACTGCTTCCTGTACGAGATGCCTCCGGGGTCGGCGTATGAGGGAGTCACCGCCCCGGTCAACCTGACCGATCCCTCCAGCTTCACCTGGCGCACCTCCATCGAGTACTACGCCACCAACGCATCGGGCGACGGGGACCAGGACTCCGAGGTCAGCAACAGCGGTTACAGCTTCGTCATCTCCGCCGGCGGTACGGACACCACCGTCGTCAACACGGTCGACGCGATCGCTCAGGTCGAGAAGACCTTCACCGGCACGACGCAGCACCTGGACGCTAACGGCGCCTGGGACGGGACCTGGGACGTCGCCTACACGATCAAGGTGACGAACCCGTCGACGAAGGCGGCCCTCAGCTACGGCCTCGTGGACACCCCGTCGGCCCCGGAGAAGAACACGATCAACTCGGTGACCTGGACCGGCCCGGACCGCACGTCCCACGTCGTGGGCAGCGCCGACGAACCGGTCGAGGCCGGCACGGCGATCACCATGGTGAGCAACCTTCCTGAGGGTGCTACCAGGATCGCCGGTAAGTGGTACACGAAGGATGGTGCTGAGCTCGTCGTCAGGATCCCTGAGGGCTTCACTGACGACGACAAGGACGGCGTCTACACGAAGGACGGGGAGACCACGACCTACGCGCTCGACCCGCGGGCCCAGCTCGCGGCCAGCGCGGAGAACGCCCCCTCGGTCCACGAGTACACCGTGGTCCTCAACGTCAAGGCCGCGGAGGACGGCACCGGCGTCGCCAAGCCCTCGGACGCCGCCTGCACGGCCGAAGCGCCGGGCAGCTCGGTGGACACGATCCACAACCAGGCGGACGTGACCACGAACGAGGCCACGCGCACCTCCGAGGCCTGCGGCGACATCCCCGACTCGCCGACCTTCTCGGTGACGAAGACGAACGCCGGCTCCGACACGGTCGTGTCCAACGGGAAGGGCGCCGACGGGACGTTCTCCTACACGTCGACCTACACCGTCACGGTGACCAACACGTCGACCACGGCGTCGAAGATCTTCAACGACGTCACCGACGCCCTCACCCTGCCGACGGGCGCCACCCTCACGGCGGCGACCGTCAAGGAGGGCGACGGCTCGGCCACGAACCTCACTCCGCTCGACCCCTCGAGCTGGACGCTGGCCAAGGCCGGCTCCGGCAGCGAGCTCGCCGCGGGCACGAAGGACGCCAACGGCAACGTCACCGGTGGCGGTACCCGCACCTTCGTCGTCACCGTGACCTTCGAGGTCGACCCGGCGACGACCGGCTACGACGCCGCCGCCTACCAGTGCGCCGGCAATGCGACCGACGGCTACACCGCCGGCATCGTCAACACCGCCGCCATGGACGAGGACACGACGACGGGCGACGACACCGCCTGCCAGTCGCTCACGCCCAGGCTCAACGTCGTCAAGACGATTGCCGAGGGCGACAACGGCGGCCTCACCGGTGCCGCCACCTTTGACGTGACCTACACGATCACCGCGACGAACGACGGTGCCCTCGCCCAGTCCACGGGCGAACTCACGGACACGCCGGCCTTCGCCGCCGGCCTGACCATCAACGCGGTCAAGGTGGCCACGACGAAGGACGGGCTCGACACCGCCACTGCGGCGACCGCCGAGAACGGTGCGTACAAGCTCACCGACGGCGTCGTCGTCGACCCGGGCGCGAGCACGGTCTTCTACGTCCGCGCCAACGTCACCCTCAACACGGCCGCGACCGGCTACAGCGCCGCGAACCTCGCCTGCCAGACCGGCGGGGACGGGACGTACACGACGGGTCACGGCCTCTTCAACACGGTCGCCATGACCAACGAGGCCGCCGACGCGTCCAAGACCGACAACATCGCCTGCGGCCCCGTCGGACCGCGCACGATCACGATCTTCAAGACCGGCACGCAGCCGAACGGTCAGGCCAACGCCGACGGGTCCTACCCGCTGGCCGGTGCCACCTTCGCGATCTATGACGCGGACCCGACCGCCACGGACTTCGACGGTCGCCAGCCCGTCCAGACCCTCGCCAACCCCGACGGGACCCTCACGTCCTTCACGACGGAGACCCTCGAGCTCGGCAAGACCTACTGGCTGGTCGAGACGAAGGCCCCGACGGGGCACAACCTGCTCCCGACGCCGGTGGCCTTCACCCTCGGCAAGGACGACAGCGGTCTCACGACCATCACCCTCGTGAGCGGTCAGAACCTCGGTTCGACGTCGATCACCGTGGCGAACGCGACCGGCGGGGACAGTCCCGTCGCCGCCTCGATCTCGGTCAAGGACACGGAGACCGGCACCCTGCCTCTCTCGGGCGGGAACGGCATCGGCGTCCACGTCATCTGGGCCGCGATGCTCCTCGCCGGCTCCCTCGGGCTCGTCGCCCTCAACAAGACTTCCCGTCGTAAGGTCCGCGTCAGGGCCTGACGGTCGGGAGAAGACCCCACCCCCCCGTCCGGCGACCGCCGGGCGGACAGCACGGAATCATCCAGGAGATCCCATGTCATCCCTCAACCTGCGTCGAGGCTCCAGCCTCCTCGCCGCGGTGGCCCTCGCCGTCGGCGGCCTCGCCGTCGTCCCCGGCGCGGCCTTCGCCGCACCCGCCCCGGCCGTCGTTGCCGCGGACGCCCAGGTCCCCTCGCTCGTCGACCTCGACACGGACGCGACCGGCTCGATCACGGTCCACAAGTACCAGAAGACTGACGCCAACGGGACCGCGGCCGGAAACGGCCAGCAGGCGACGCCGGACGGCGCCCCGGTGCAGGGCGTCGTCTACAAGATCGAGAAGCTCAACAACATCGACCTCACGACGCAGGCCGGCTGGGAGAAGCTCGCGAGCTACAGCAACAGCGTGAGCGCAGCCGTGGCGGGCCAGGGCGTTACGGCCGCCGGTACGAGCCAGACGACCGACGGTAACGGCACCGCGACCTTCTCGAACCTCGCGCTCGGCGCGTACGTCGTCACCGAGGTCTCAGCCCCTGCGGGCTACACCCTCTCCGCCCCCTTCATCGTCACGGTCCCGATGACCAACGCGACCGACACGACCAAGTGGGACTACGACCCCGACGTTTACCCCAAGAACGCCAAGACCGAGGTCAAGAAGACAGTCGATGATGCTGCGGCGCACACCGTCGGCGACAACATCAACTACACGGTCTCCGCAGACATCCCGAACCTCCCGGCCGATCAGACGCTCGGCTACTACACCATCGTCGACCAGTACGACGCGCGTATGGAGCTCACGGCGGGGTCCGTCGTCGTCAAGTACGGAGACACGACGCTCGCCGACACTGACTACACGCTCTCCGAGATCACGACCGCCTTCGACGGCGACGGCAACACCGCAACGACGAACGACTCGGTCAAGCGCGTCTCCGTCGTCCTCACCGACGCCGGTCGCAAGAAGATCCTCGACGCCCGGCGTGCCGGCACGGCCGACAAGGTGACCATGACCCTGACGACGACGATCAAGGCACCGATCGCCGGCAACGGCATCGTGCCCAACACCGCCTACGTCCTGCCCAACACCCCGTCGAACGGGTGGGACCCCGCCACCTCGACGACCCCGCCGCCGGACACCCCGCCGTCGTCGACCGTCACCTCGAAGTTCGGCAAGGTGAAGATCACCAAGACGGACCTATCGAGCAAGGCGCTCGGCGGTGCTGAGTTCCAGGTCTACCTGTGCACCATGCAGGACGACTCGGCCATCACGCTGACCGATAACTTCACCCCGGGCGACTACAAGCTCGTCGGCAGCCCGCTCACCGCGTACTCGGTGGCCGCGGACGGCACCGCCACTGCGACCGAGCAGAACACCTTCACGTCGGCGGCTGACGGCACCGTCACCATCGACGCGCTCCAGAACAACGACTGGGAGAACAACGCCACGGACACCACCCCGGACGCCTACTGCCTCGTCGAGACCAAGGCGCCGAGCGGCTTCGAGCTCCAGACCAAGCCGATCGCCTTCCAGGTCCTTCAGAGCAACTCGACGGCCGACAACAGCTACACGATCGGCACCACCGTCAAGGACGTGCCCTCCAACGGCAGCTTCAAGCTCCCGCTCACCGGTGCCGCGGGCGTCATCGCCCTCGTCCTCGCCGGCGGGCTCCTCGTGGGAGGCTCCGTCTTCCTCGGGATGCGGAACAAGCGCCGCAACGCCTGAGCAGGTCGGCCCGGTCAGGAACCCGTGAGGGATCCTGGGCCGCACCGGTCCTGACCGAGCAGGCACCGCTCGAACGAGCACGCCGTGGGGGGGGGGGGGCGGCCCCCCCCCGCCGCCCACGGCGCACCCAGCACCACCACACCCGGGCCGCCCGGACGCAGCCACCACGCCCACCCACCACGGGGCCGACCACGAAGGAGACGCCGTTGAGCACGAAGGCCACCGCCCAGCCCGAGGCCACCGACGTCGTCGTCGCCCCCGGAGGCGCAGGGGGATCCGGGAAGGGCCACGGCCCCACCGACCCGCGCAACGACCCCGCTGAGCCGGGCAAGGGCGCTGCCCGCCGCCGGAGCCGCCGCGAGCAGATCCTCACGATCCTGCCCTTCATCATGGCCCTCGCCGGCGCCATCGTCCTCGGCTACCCCGTCGTCGCCACCCTCCACAACAACACCGAGCAGCAGCGCATCGCCGACCAGTACCAGGCCAAGCAGGACGCCGCCGGCCCCGACGTCCTCGCCGCCGAGCTCGCCGGCGCCGAGAAGTACAACTCCACCCTCGAGTCCATGCCGATCCTCGACCCCTGGATCGAGACCGAGCGCCCCGACAGCCCCGCCTACAAGGCCTACCTCGCCGAGCTCGACCTCGACGAGGTCATGAGCCAGATCGTCATCCCCAAGATCCACACGGACCTGCCGATCTACCACGGCACCACCCCGGACGTCCTCCAGAAGGGCGTCGGGCACCTCTTCGGCACCTCCCTGCCCGTCGGCGGCGCCGGCACCCACGCCGTCCTCACCGGCCACACCGGCCTCGGTTCCGCCACCCTCTTCGACCACCTCACCGAGCTGGAGAAGGGCGACGTCTTCTACGTCAACACCGCCGGCCGCTCCATGAAGTACAAGGTGACCGACATCCGCGTCGTCCTCCCCGAGGAGACCGACTCCCTGCGCAAGGTCCCCGGCGAGGACCTCGTCACCCTCATCACCTGCACGCCCTACGGCATCAACACCCACCGCCTCCTCGTCACCGGCACCCGCGTCCCCCTCGACCCGGTCGAGGCCGAGAAGGAGCAGGCGGACGCCACGCCCGCCCCCATGCAGACCTGGATGATCTGGCTCATCTGCGCGGTCGTCCTCATCCTCGTGGTGCTCGCCGTCATCCTCCTGCGGATGCTCTGGCGCCGGATCAAGCGCAAGCGCGAGGAGGAGCGCGCAGCCGGGGCCACCGCCGCGGGCTCCGCCGCGGATGACCCGCACGCGGCAGAGGCTGACCCGCCGGCCGCGGAGCCCGACGCCCCCGACGCGCCCGCCGGAGAGGAACGCCCCACGGACTCCTCCGACTCCTCCCAGGAGCCCCCTCGTACGATTCCCGAGTGATGAGCACTCCCGCCGACGCTCCCGCACCTCACCTCGTGGCCGACGGACGCCCCCAGTGGCGCTCGCGGCTCCTCGCGGCGGTGCTCGCGGTCGTCTGCTTCGGCGGCACCGTCGTCGACTGGTACCTCCTCGTCACCACCCACCCCGGGCAGGTCATGGAGCAGTCCGCCCTGGCCGGCTCGCTCATCGGCGCCCGCTTCGTCTCCGACCACGCGAGCAACCTCCTGCACGTCATCACCATGCCGGCGCTCGTGGCCCTCCTCCTCGTCATCCTCATCGGCGCGCTGTGGCGCGGATCGAGGCGCCGGGCCCTGTGGGCCGCCGCCACCGTCGTCGCCACGACCGGGTCCGTGCAGATCCTCAAGCGCTGGGTCTTCACCCGCCCCGACTACGGGCTGTCCTGGCGCTTCGACGGCGCCAACACCCTGCCCTCCGGCCACACCGCCGTCGCCGCCTCAGCGGCCGTCGCCCTCGTCCTCGTGGCCGGGGCGCGCTGGCGGGGAGCCGCCGCCTGGTTCGGTGCGATCCTCACCGCCGCCATCGGCTACTCGACGCTGGCCGCCCAGTGGCACCGGCCCGCCGACGTCCTCGCCGCGATCCTCATGGCGGTCGGCTGGGGCGCGGTCGCCGTCGTGTGCGGCGCCTGGTCCGAGGAGAAGGTCCTCGTCCACGAGGACCACCGTCTGCACTGGATCCACGACGCCGCCACCGGGGACGACGTCCTGTCGGGCGCGGCCCCCACGGAGGCCGAGGAGAGCGGCAGCCGACGCCCTCGTGCCGCGAGGCCCACGGCGGCGCCCACCACTGGCGGGCTCACGTCGGTCGGGGTCCTCGGTGGCCTCGGCGTGCTCGCAGGCGCGATCGCCGGCTTCCTCGAGCTGTGGACGTACCTGAGCGCCTCGACCCCCGGAAACCGGGTCGACGACTTCCTCGCCTACGCGGCCGGCTCGGCGGGCACGGTGGCCCTGTCCTTCATCGGGCTCGCGCTGCTCACCGCGCTGTCGCCCGACAGACGCCGCCGCTCCACGGACGGCTGAGCCGCCACGGCGGTCGGCACCATCGCGGTCGGTGCCAGGACGGGAGCGTCCGCCCTGACCGCCCCGTTGACGGACGACGGCGACCGACGGGCACCGGGCCGGGTGCGCTGAGCCGCACCGGACCCAGCCCCGGCGGACCGGGCCGTACCCGAGGGCGCACCGGCGACGACGGCCGTCACCGTCGTCCGACGCGGTGCGGGGGAGCGGTGCAGGACGAGCTCACCCGACCACCAGGCCCGCACCGTCAGCAGCGTGACCGCCGCGCACAGCCCGGCGAGCAGGAACCCGGTCGCGAGCGTCTCCCGCGACGCCGTCGGCGCGACCGCCCGGACGAGCGCCGCGCACAACGACGCCGTCGCGAGGCAGCCCAGCGCCCCGAGCCCCTGCCCCCGGTGGTCGTGGGCGGCGGGGCGGTGCAGGGCGCGTCGTGTCATGCCCCTATCGAAGGACGGCGGGCTGTGGCGACGAAGGGCCGCCTCTGTGCCGTACCTGTGGCACGTCGCGACGGGCGCCTCCGCGCGAGGACGCCGCTCGCGGTGGCGCTCAGCGACCTCGCTCAGTCCAGGGCCGCCGCGGGCAGGCTGACGGTGAAGGTCGTGCCGTGCTCGCCCGGTGCGCCGTCGCCCTCGCGGACGGAGTCCACGGTGAGCGTCCCGCCGTGCGATCGGACGATCGCCAGCGCGATGCTCATGCCGAGGCCGGTCGAGCCGGTGCGGCGCTCACGCGAGGAGTCGCCGCGGGCGAAGCGCTCGAAGAGCCGGTCGCGCACGGCCGGGTCGATGCCGGGGCCGTCGTCGGCGATGCGGATGACGAGCCGGTCACCGTCGGCGCCCTGCTCGCGGCTGAGCGTCGTCGTCACGTGCGTGCCGGTGGGCGTGTGGACGCGGGCGTTGGCGAGGAGGTTGACGACCACCTGCCGCAGCCGGGCCTCGTCGCCGATGACGAGCGGCGGCTCGGGATCGACGTCCTCGTCGCCGTCCGCGGTGCCGTCGTCCGTCGCCGCCCCGTCCTCGAGGACGGCCAGGTCGAGGTCCCACTCCTGCTCGGGCCCGGCGGCCCGCGCGTCGGAGACGGTGTCCAGGAGGAGGCCGACGAGGTCGACCTCCTCGTGGTGCAGCTCGCGCCCGGCGTCCAGACGCGCGAGGAGCAGCAGGTCCTCGACGAGGGCCGTCATGCGCAGCGACTCGGAGTGGACGCGCTCGAGGGCGTGCGTCGCCTCCTCGGGCAGCTGGGCGTCGACGCCCTCTCGCTGGATGAGCTCGGTGTAGCCGCGGATCGAGGCGAGCGGCGTGCGCAGCTCGTGCGAGGCGTCGGCGACGAACTGGCGCACCTGCATCTCGGAGCGCTGGCGGGCCGACAGGGCCTCCTCGACGTGCCCGAGGAGCGTGTTGAGGGCGCCGCCCACCTGCCCGACCTCCTGCGAGGAGGCGAGGTCCTCGTCCTCGACGCGCTCGTCGATGCTCACCTCGCCGCGGGCGAGGGGCTGGGAGGCGACGCGCTCGGCGGTCGCGGCGACGCGCTCCAGCGGCGCGAGGGAGGAGCGGACGATGAGGCGCCCGGCCACCGCTGCCAGGAGCGCACCGACGACGGCGATGGCTGACTCGATGATGAGCTGCTTGCGCACGAGGGCGTTGTCGTCGGCCAGCGACAGACCCGTGACGACGACGTCCCCGGTCGTCGAGTCCTTCGTGACGAGGACCCGGTAGTCGCCGAGCGAGTCGATCGCGACGGTCACCGGCTCACCGGCAGGATCGAGCGACAGGAGCGCCTCGCACTCGGCCGTCGACAGGGTCCGGTACTGACCGGAGTCGTCGATGTAGCCGGCGGTGACCGTGGAGACGCCGTCCGAGGAGTCGCCGGGGGCGATGAGCGTGAGCGTTCCCGTGGGCTGACCGGCGGCGTCGAGGCCCGCCGGGACGCCCGGGTCGTCCTTGTCGCCGTCGCCCGGGGCGACGGCCCCCGGCGGCGGGGTCTGTGAGGTGCCCGACGGCGTCTGCTGGGCGCCGGAGGGCGGCTGCCCGTCGTCCCCGGCGGGGAAGGGGCCGGCCGAGGGGGCGGTGTCGGCGCCCGAGGCGGCGCCAGAGGTCGGCTTGGTGGCGTCGGTGGCGTCGGCGTCCTTCTGGATGCCGGCACGGCGGGTGGCGGCGCGGTCCGAGGCGGCGCTCAGCTGCGTGTCGAGCCGGTCCATGAGCGTGTGGCGCAGCGTGAGCGTCGAGAAGGCGCCCATGAGCGCGCAGACGACGAGGACGAGGCCGAGCACGCCGGCGACGAGGCGGGTGCGCAGGCTGCGCGGGTGACGCGCGCCGGGCTGCTCAGCGGTGCGCCGCGCCGTCGGCGGCACCCGGGGGCCGGCGGAGGGCGCAGGGACGGCGGGACCGGAGGGCGCGTCGGCGCCGTCGGCCCGGCCGGGCTCGGGGGAGGCGGTGGTGGGCACGGATCGACCCTAGCGGCCGGTGCTGTGCGGGCCGCGGTCCGGCGGCGTCCCTCAGCGGGACGCCGGCGCGCTCGCGGCCCCCTCGGTGGGCTTGAGGACGTAGCCGACGCCGCGCATCGTGTGGATCATCGGCTCGCGGCCCTTGTCGATCTTGCGGCGCAGGTAGGAGATGTAGAGCTCGACGATGTTCGCCTGCCCGCCGAAGTCGTAGTTCCACACGCGGTCGAGGATCTGCGGCTTGGACAGGACGCGGCGTGGGTTGCGCATGAGGTAGCGGAGCAGCTCGAACTCGGTGGCGGTCAGGTGGATCTCGTCCTGGCCGCGCCAGACCTCGTGGGAGTCCTCGTCCATCCGCAGGTCGCCGACCTCGAGGACGTTGGACTCCTGCTCCTGGTTCGCGCCGGAGCGGCGCAGGAGGGCGCGCAGGCGGGCGACGACCTCCTCCAGGGAGAAGGGCTTGGTGACGTAGTCGTCGCCGCCGGCGGTGAGGCCCGCGACGCGGTCCTCGACGGCGTCCTTGGCCGTGAGGAAGAGGATCGGGACGCCGGGCTGGTGGCCGTGGATCCGGCGCATGACCTCGAGGCCGTCGAAGTCCGGCAGCATGATGTCGAGGACGACGACGTCGGGCTCGATCTCCTTGGCGGCCTGCACGGCCTTGATGCCGGTGCCGGCGGTCGTCACCTCCCAGCCCTCGTAGCGCAGGGCGGAGGCGAGCAGGTCGGCGAGCATCTGCTCGTCGTCGACGACGAGGACCCGCACGGGGGAGCCGTCCGGGCGGGTGAGGGTCTCGTTGGAAGCGGTCATGGGAAGGAGTGAACACGAGTTGCCTGTGGCGATCCTGTGAACTGCCTTGTGAGCTGCGCCGACGGCGTCGCGTCGGGAACGACGGCGGCTCTCGGACACGCACCTCGAAGGTGCTCGGTATGCTCCTGGTATGAATCCAGGGCTCGGCACGCTGACCGTCGAAGGCCTGGGGTCGGTCCGTGGGCTCACGCTCGACCTTACGACAGGCGTCACCGTCCTCATTGGTGCCAACGGGGCGGGCAAGTCCAACCTGGTGAGTGCCTTCGAACTTGTGTCCCGTATCTGGGACGACTCCTTCCAGGATTATCTCTTCCAGCGCGGTGGGGTGAGCAACGTACTCTTCGAGGGGCCCGAGGGGCCCGCCACCGAGATGAGGATCCGGCTGCTCGCCGATGAGGACGCCGAGGGCAACCGTAGCGGCTACGACGTCCGGCTCAAGGAGAACCCTGCAGACGCAATGGGTGAAGTGGTGCTCCTGGAGCGCCTCCTCTTCCAGGCGCCCGGGTATCCGAAGCCCTACGACGAAAGTCTTGGGATCTGGGCTGTAACAAGTCGAGCACGGCGGATCGCCTCCGGTGACGCCAAGGGGAGACGGGCGAACTTCGTAGCGCACGTCCGCCCGCTGCTGGAGGGTTGTCGTGTCTTCCACTTCGACGACGTTTCGGACAACGCTCCCGTCAAGGGGTGGTCGACGGTGGGTGACGATGTCGAGCTCCGTGCAGACGCTGAGAATATTGCCGCCTACCTCTACAAGGTACGTGAGGATTATCCACGCCACTACCAACGGATCGTCAGCGCCGTACGAGCGGTGACGCCCTTCTTCGACGACTTCGTCCTGGAACCGGGCAGGAACGAGAGGATTCGGCTCCGATGGCGCCAGACGGGACTTGACCGCACCTTCCTCGCCCGCGAGGCCAGTGACGGGACGCTCCGGTTCATCTGTCTGGCGACGCTCCTGCTCGGCCCGGACCGCCCCGCGACCGTGGTGCTTGACGAGCCTGAGCTGGGCCTCCACCCGGCGGCCATCGACATGCTTGTCGAGATGGTGAGGACGGCTGCCGAGCGAGGGCACAAGGTCATTCTCGCCACGCAGTCCGTCCCTCTCGTCTCCCACTTCAGCGTGGAGGAGATCGCTGTCCTCGAGCGCGATGACGGCGCTACGGTGGTCACCAGACCCGACGCCGAACGTCTGTCCGCCTTCCTCGACGACTACTCCACCGGAAACCTCTGGGAGATGAACCTCCTGGGAGGTCGGCCCGTGCCGGAGACCGCCGCATGAGCCGCATGAACGGCCCGCGCGAGGTGCTCGTCTTGGTCGAGGGACCGACTGAGGAGGCGATGATCAAGCGTGTTCTCGCACCGGCAGCGTTCAACGAGGGTCTCATCCTCATTCCCTCCCCGGTCATCACCTCGAAGACCGCGCAGGGGACTCACCGTGGCGGAGGAGCCTGGAAGCACTACGACGAGCGTCTCAAGGACATGTTCAAGGCGACCCACTTCACGAAGATCGCCCTACTGATCGACTACTACAAGTACCCGTCCAATGCGCCCGGCGCCTCGGGCGACCCCGACGAGTGCGAGAGAGCGCTCGTCGAGGACTACCCAGACCATCGCTTTCGCCCGCACGTCGTCATGCACGAGATCGAGGCGCTCGTCCTCGCCGCGATCGCGGCCGGTTACGGTGACGAGCGTTTCGATAAGGTTCGCCTGCGTCACCTGCGGCAGGTCATCGAGCGTGCGGGCGGGCCTGAGAAGGTCAATAACGGTGAGGCGACGGCACCGTCGAAGAGGCTCAAGATCCTCGATCCCGCTTACGGGAAGATCGCCGTCGGACCTGAGCTTGTCGCGGAAGCGGGTCTGGGCGCGGTCCTTGAGCAGTGCCCCCGGTTCGCGACGTGGTGGGAGGAGCTGCTGTCCTGAGGTGCGCCGACGGATCAATCCCTCTGAGCGACTGACGGGAGCCTGAGCCGGGCACGGATCGGGTCGATTGACGTCCGTGCGTGTCGGCACCGTGGGTTACAGTCGGCCCGTCGCCGCGCTCCCGCGGTCTCACGCCGTCTCCGCGAGGAAGAAGGTCCCCGTGTCCAAGAAGCTCGTCATCGTCGAGTCCCCGAACAAGGTCCGCTCCATCGCGGGCTACCTCGGGTCGGACTTCGACGTCGAGGCCTCCGTCGGGCACATCCGCGACCTCGCCCAGCCCTCCGAGCTGCCCGCCGCGGAGAAGAAGGGCCCCTACGGCAAGTTCGCCGTGGACACCGAGGACGGCTTCAAGCCGTACTACGTCGTCAACGCGGACAAGAGGAAGACGGTCACCCAGCTCAAGAAGGCCCTCAAGGAGGCCGACGAGCTCTACCTCGCCACCGACGACGACCGCGAGGGCGAGGCCATCGCCTGGCACCTGCGCGAGGTCCTCAAGCCCAAGGTCCCCGTCAAGCGCATGACCTTCACGGAGATCACCAAGGAGGCCGTCACCCGCGCCCTGGACAACACGCGCGACCTCGACCTCGACCTCGTCGACGCCCAGGAGACCCGTCGCATCCTCGACCGCCTCGTCGGCTACGAGGTCAGCCCCGTCCTGTGGCGCAAGGTCCGCGCCGGCCTGTCCGCCGGCCGCGTCCAGTCCGTCGCCACCCGCCTCGTCGTCGAGCGCGAGCGGGAGCGCATGGCCTTCAAGGCCGCCGGCTACTGGGGCGTCGAGGCCGAGCTCTCCACCACGCTGTCCAAGGTCGACGCCGCCGCCGCTCAGTCCAACGCCTTCACCGCCCGCCTCGCCACCCTCGACGGGCGCCGCGTCGCCACCGGCCGCGACTTCACCGACGCCGGCGAGCTGCGCCCCGCCGCCGTCAAGGCCGGCACCGTGCACCTCCACGAGGGCGCCGCCAAGGCCGTCGCCGACGCCGTCCTGCGCGGGGCGCCGCGCGTGGCCGCCGTCGACGAGAAGCCCTACAAGCGCCGCCCCGCCGCCCCCTTCACCACCTCCACGCTCCAGCAGGAGGCCTCCCGCAAGCTGCGGATGAACCCCCGGGAGACCATGCGCGTCGCGCAGGGCCTCTACGAGAACGGCTTCATCACGTACATGCGAACGGACTCCACGGTCCTGTCCTCGCAGGCCGTGGGTGCCGCCCGCTCGCAGGTGGCCGAGCTCTACGGCGCCGAGTACGTCCCCGCCAAGCCCCGCGTCTACGCCACCAAGACCAAGGGCGCCCAGGAGGCCCACGAGGCGATCCGCCCCGCGGGGGACCACTTCCGCACCCCCGCCCAGGTCTCCGGGCAGCTCTCCGGCGCGCAGTTCCGCCTCTACGAGCTCATCTGGAAGCGCACCGTCGCCTCCCAGATGGCCGACGCCGTCGGCTCCACGGCCACGGTGCACGTCGACGTCCCGCTCGCCCCGGCCGACGGCGGCTCGCGCGACTCCGGCCTCACCTTCGGCACGGCCGGCTTCACCGCCTCCGGCACCGTCATCACCTTCCGCGGCTTCCTCGCCGCCTACGAGGAGGGCCGCGACGCCGAGCGCTACGAGGACGCGAAGTCCTCCAAGGGGGACAAGGACGTGCGCCTGCCCTCCATGATCGAGGGCCAGGAGCTCGCCGCCCTGGGATCGGAGGCCTCCGGCCACGAGACCACCCCGCCGCCCCGCTACACGGAGGCCTCGCTCGTCAAGGCCCTCGAGGAGCGCGAGATCGGCCGCCCCTCGACCTACGCCGCCACCATGTCCACGATCTCGGACCGCGGGTACGTCGAGCACCGCGGCCAGGCCCTCGTGCCCACGTGGCTCGCCTTCGCGGTGACCCGCCTGCTCGAGGAGAACTTCGCCGAGCTCGTCGACTACGACTTCACCGCGTCCATGGAGCGCGACCTCGACCGCATCGCCGCCGGCGAGGAGGACCGCGTCGCCTGGCTCACCCGCTTCTACGGGGGTGAGGGCGACGCCGCCGGCGCCACCCCCATCCCGACGGACGACTCCGGCGAGAACCGCGGCCTCAGGGCCATGGTCGAGAACCTCGGCGAGATCGACGCCCGCGCCGTCAACTCCATCGAGATCGGCGAGGGCATCACCCTCCGTGTGGGCCGCTACGGGCCCTACCTCGAGTCCGAGGACGGCAAGCGCGCCAACGTCCCCGCCGACGTCGCCCCCGACGAGCTCACCGTCGCCAAGGCCAAGGAGCTCTTCGAGCGCGCCGCCGACGACGGCCGCGAGCTCGGCACCGACCCGTCCACCGGCCACACCATCATCGCCAAGGACGGCCGCTACGGCCCCTACGTCACCGAGGTCCTCCCCGAGCCCGAGGAGGAGAAGGACGCCGAGGCGGCGGCTGCCGACGGCGAGGACGGCGAGAAGCCGAAGAAGAAGCCCGCGCGCAAGAAGGCCGTCAAGGGCCCGAAGCCGCGCACGGCCTCCCTCTTCAAGTCGATGAGCCTGTCCACCGTCACCCTCGAGCAGGCCCTCGACCTGCTCAGCCTGCCCCGCGTCGTCGGGCAGGACGACGAGGGCGTCGACATCACCGCCCAGAACGGCCGCTACGGGCCGTACCTCAAGAAGGGCACCGACTCGCGCTCCCTGGAGAGCGAGGACCAGCTCTTCACGGTGACCCTCGAGCAGGCCAACGAGATCTTCGCCCAGCCCAAGCGCCGCCGCGGCCAGGCCGCCCCCAAGGCGCCGCTGCGCGAGCTCGGCACGGACCCGACCTCGGGGCGCCCCGTCGTCATCAAGGACGGGCGCTTCGGCCCGTACTTCACGGACGGGGAGACGAACGTGACCCTGCGCCGCGACGACGACCCGGCCACCGTCACCCCGGAGCGCGCCTACGAGCTCCTCGCCGAGAAGCGCGCCAAGGGCCCGGCCAAGAAGCGCACCACGCGGAAGACGACGGCCAGGAAGACGACGACGCGCAAGACGACGGCCAAGAAGTCGACCACGAAGAAGTCCTGAACCGCGCGCCCCATCTCCGCGAGATCGGGACATCCTGATCGTGACTTCGGCCGATCGGCGCGCTGAGTTCGGTCGCCCCGCCACAGCCCCGGCCGCAGCGGGGCGACCTGGGTCCCAGGGGCCGTCCTCGAGTCGGGCCGGAGCGCGTGCGCCGGTTCGACCGGGGTGGTCCTCACCCCAGTCGCACGCCGTATGGCGCTCCCGTTCGCGTCGCACCGCCCCGCTACCCTGACGACGTGACTCCGACGCCCCCCGCCCCGGTTCC
>SKEM01000628.1_pt1 | contig 22086 bp, 20 predicted proteins | sample 4826731 | NCBI WGS metagenome assembly SKEM01 (sample SAMN11008809, study PRJNA524170) | human gut metagenome | biome: Human fecal sample; material: Feces; isolation source: fecal sample from pouch patient p37 | host: Homo sapiens | place: Israel: Tel-Aviv | collected 2015-07-27
AAAGCGTTGAAATGATGGGTCTTATCGGTATGGGTAACAACCCAATGGTAGGAGCTACTGTTGCAGTTGCTGTTGCTGTAGAAGAAGGAATGAACAAATAATAGATATATCAACGCTTAGGAAAGATTTAAGTCTATTTTAAAGTTTTAATAAATGAGTACACGTTATGTAAATTTTAAATTTGCATGACGTGTATTTTTTTATTACAAATATTACTTTTGTTGAAAATGTTTTAGTATAATAAAATATAGAAAAATTATAATTTAGTAAACAAAAAAGGTGGAATTTTAAAAAGATTTGTTTTATAATTATTGGCTAATTTTGATTTAGGAAGTATAATATTATTGGAAAGATTATGAGCAATAAGTAATAATTATAAGAAATTCATTATTTTCCTTAGAATTAACATTGATTTATAATGAATTTTTTATGATTTTATATAAAATATTAATTTTTTATAAAAGGAGGGTAACATGAATAGAAATAGATTAAGCTGTCTTATAGTAGGTGCTGTAATTGGAGCTGGAGCAATAGTTTGTACAACTAATACTAAAGTACATGCGAAACCAGTGAATGAGGTTAAAAACATTAATACTTCTAAAGGAAATTCATTTGGAGAAATTATTTCATCAGAAGACCTAGGATTAAGAAAAGGTGCAGATTCTTCTCATGAAATAATAACTTCAATACCTAGTGGTGCTAGAGTTAACATAATAGACAAGGTATCTGATAACTGGTATAAAGTTGGTTATAAAGATTTTGTAGGTTATGTAGAAGCTAAGGACATAAGAGTACTAGGAGATAATTTAAATCAAGATAATGTTGGTTTAATTTCTGCTAATCAATTAAATGTTAGAACTAGCCCAAATGAAAATGGTCAAGTGATTGGAACTTTACATAAAAATGATAAGGTAAATGTATTAGATAAATCAATTGATGGTTGGTATAAAATTGATTTTAATGGTAGAAGAGCATATGTATCTAGTAAATATGTTAATTTAATTTCATATAAAAATAATGAAGTTAAGACAGAAGTAAAAAAAGAACCAATTGAAGGAACAGGTAAGGTTAATATAAATACAGCTTTAAATGTTAGACAAGCGTCTACTACAAATAGTAGGATTATTGGTAGCTTAAAAGGTGGAGAAAAAGTTAACATAATAAGTGAAAGTAATGGATTTTATAAAATAGAGTTTAATAATTCATATGGCTATGTTTATTCTAAATACATATCAAAAGATGGAGACAGTGAAAAGGTTAAAGTTGTAAAACAAGAAGAAGTTAAAAAAGAAAAAGTTGATGAATCTAAAAAAGAAGCTAAAGCTACTTCTAAAGCAGAACCTGTAGTTTTGGCTGTTAGATCTCTTAATAAGACAGGAATAGTAAATGTAAGCAGTTCTCTAAATGTAAGAAGCAGCGCAAGTACAAGCAGTAAGGTCATAGGAAGCTTAAGCGGAAACACAAAGGTAACAATAATAGGAGAAGAAGGAGCCTTCTACAAAATAGAATATAAAGGTTCACATGGATATGTAGCTAAGGAATATGTTAAAGATGTTACAGAAAGTAATAATAGTAACCAAGGTACACAGACTCCAGAAAAACCAAGTACTCCTGAAAGTACTGAAAAAACAGGAATAGTAAATGTAAGTAGTTCACTAAATGTAAGAAGCAGCGCAAGTACAAGCAGTAAAGTTATAGGAAGCTTAAGTGGAAACACAAAGGTAACAATAGTAGGAGAAGAAGGAGCATTCTATAAAATAAAATATAAAGGTTCACATGGGTATGTAGCTAAGGAATACGTTAAAGATGTTACAGAAAACAATAATAGCAACCAAGGTACACAAACGCCAGAAAAACCAAGTAATCCTGAAAGTACTGAAAAAACAGGAGTAGTAAATGTAAGCAGTTCTCTAAACGTAAGAGAAGGAGCAAGTACAAGTAGTAAAGTTATAGGAAGCTTAAGTGGAAACACAAAGGTAACAATAGTAGGAGAAGAAGGAGCATTCTATAAAATAGAATATAAAGGTTCACATGGGTATGTAGCTAAGGAATACGTTAAAGATGTTACAGAAAGTAATAATAGTAACCAAGGTACACAGACTCCAGAAAAACCAAGTGCTCCTGAAAGTACTGAAAAAACAGGAATAGTAAATGTAAGTAGCTCTTTAAACGTAAGAAGTGGAGCAAGTACAAGCAGTAAAGTTATAGGAAGCTTAAGCGGAAACACAAAGGTAACAATAGTAGGAGAAGAAGGAGCATTCTATAAAATAGAATATAAGGGTTCTCATGGGTATGTAGCTAAGGAATACATTAAAGATGTTACAGAAAGTAATAATAGTAACCAAGGTACACAGACTCCAGAAAAACCAAGTACTCCTGAAAGTACTGAAAAAACAGGAATAGTAAATGTAAGTAGTTCTCTAAACGTAAGAGAAGGAGCAAGTACAAGTAGTAAAGTTATAGGAAGCTTAAGCGGAAACACAAAGGTAACAATAGTAGGAGAAGAAGGAGCATTCTATAAAATAGAATATAAGGGTTCTCATGGGTATGTAGCTAAGGAATACATTAAAGATGTTACAGAAAGCAATAACAGTAACCAAGGTACACAGACTCCAGAAAAACCAAGTACTCCTGAAAATACTGAAAGAACAGGAGTAGTAAATGTAAGCAGTTCTCTAAACGTAAGAGAAGGAGCAAGTACAAGCAGTAAGGTTATAGGAAGCCTAAGCGGAAATACAAAGGTAACAATAGTAGGAGAAGAAGGAGCATTCTATAAAATAGAATACAAAGGTTCTCATGGATATGTAGCTAAGGAATATATCAAGAATATTAAAGACGAGGTAGTAACAGAACCAGAAAAACCAAGTACTCCTGAAAATACTGAAAAAACAGGAGTAGTAAATGTAAGCAGCTCACTAAACGTAAGAGAAGGAGCAAGTACAAGTAGTAAAGTTATAGGAAGCTTAAGCGGAAATACAAAAGTAACAATAGTAGGAGAAGAAGGAGCCTTCTATAAAATAGAATATAAGGGTTCTCATGGGTATGTAGCTAAGGAATATATTAAGGATATTAAAGACGAGGTAGTAACAGAACCAGAAAAACCAAGTAACCCTGAAAATAGTAAGAAAACTGGTGTTGTAACTGCATCTAAAGGATTAAATGTAAGAAAAGAAGCTAATACTTCATCTCAAATTATTGGAATTTTAAATAGTGGAGAAAGTGTTGAAATAATAGGAGAAGAAAATGGTTTCTATAAGATAACTTATAAAGGACAAGAAGCTTATGCATCTAAAAATTATATAAATATTTTTGATGGTAACTCAAATGTTAATCCTGGATTAGATATAGGAAATGCTTCAAAAACAAATTATGGAGTATCACTTAACGAATATATAAAATTACAACAAAGAAATAATCCTTCAAATTATTCATACTCAGAATTTGAAAAATATATAAATCCAGCTAAAGCTACTAATAAACTACAATTCTTAAGAATAGATAAATTCAGATCAGTTAATGTAAGTAGATTAAGTAGTAGATTAAGTAACAAAGGAGTTTTAACGGGACAAGGACAAGCTTTTGTAAATGCTGCTAAAGCCTTTAACATAGATCCTATATATTTAGTTGCTCAATGCTTACATGAAACTGGTAATGGAACAAGTAAGCTTGCAAAGGGTGTAACAATTACTGAAATTGCAGATGAAAGTAAACCTATATATAATGGTAATGGTCAATTAGTAGGATATCATATGATTAAATTATCTAAGCCAGTAACAGTTTATAATTTATTTGGAATAGGGGCTAAGGATAATTCATCAGTTTTTCCAAATAGAGCTTTAATATTAGGAACAACATATGCTTATAATAGAGGTTGGACAAGTATTGAAAATGCTATAAAGGGTGCTGCAGAATTTGTTTCATTAAATTATGTTCATAGTTCAAGATATAGTCAAAATACTCTTTATAAGATGAGATATAATCAAAATGTATCAAATATATGGCATCAATATGCTACAACACCATGGTATGCATCAAGTATTGCTGATATTATGAGGAGTTATCAAGATTTATATTTAGAAAATAATTTCACATTTGATGTACCTGTATTTGCAGGATAATAATTAAAGTGATTTACAGTTTAATTAAAATAGGAGTCCAGTTGACTCCTATTTTTTTGCTATTCCTATTTTATTCTTTATAATTATGATTAAAATCATATCTTTACAAAAAATAAGAAATTTAATAAGGATATTATTATAGAGTTTCTTTAGGAATTATAAAGTTTACTTACCTAATAAAATAATTAAAATCTTAAACAAGTAAATGAATAATTAAAACTTTTATTAAGTAAAATAATAGAGAAGTATTTTTAGGAGAATAGATTTTGGAATTTTTAGATTGGAAATTTATTTTTATAATAATAACTTTTGCTTTTATAGGCTTAATATGTATATTTAAAAGATCAAAGATTGGATTAACAGCAGCCTCAGTAGGTATTATTGGAAGTTTAATTTTATGGGGTTTTTTTAAAGTTAGTATTAAGGTTAGAAATTTCTTAGATGGAGTAGGTTTAAGTTTTAAAGATCTATTAAACTTTTTATTTGTAGTTATTACTGCAATAATAGCATTTTTAGTAATTTTTCTTTTTTTAAAGGCATTTAATAATTTTGGAAGTAAAATAAGAAAAAGATAAGACGAAAAGTCTTATCTTTTTACCATTCACCAGGATAAGCAACTATGTGTAATGTAACTTGACGTCTTCCCCAAGATATACATTCATCATGAGAGTTCATGTAAAGGTCAATAATATTTCCCTTTATAACTCCACCTGTATCTGATGCTATAGCATAACCATAACCAGGGATATACACTTTTGATCCTAAAGGAATTACACTAGGATCAACTGCTATTGTACTTATTCCACCTGGGTCTCTTACAGGTTTAAGTCCCATAGCTGTTAAGGTTCCACCACTATATGCAGTGGCTTCCATAGAAAGTGTTTTCTTATACTTGCCATCGCTACTAGGTTGGCTAGAACTATTATTACTGCTAGTAGTATTTGAAGAGTTTGCAGCATTATTTTTAGCAGCTTCCTCTGCTTTTTTAGCTTCTTCAGCTTTTAATGATTCAATTTTATTTTTAGCAGCTTGTACAGAATTATTAGCTGCCTCTTTTACAGAATCAATGTTAAGTTGTGGTATTAATTGATTCAATGTGCTTACTGCACTTTCAAGTTCATTAATTGATGAAGATGAATTTATAACTGAAACTGAATGAGATATTAAAGACATTTCATTTTCTTTAATTACTTCTAAAACAGCCTCTTTTTGTTTATTTAATTCATCAATTTTCTTTTGTTCTTCAATTTTTTTGCTATCTAAGGTTTTAAGAGATTCCTCAGTTGAAGCTTTCAATTCTTTAAGTTCAGCTTTATCTCTCTCTAACTTTTTAATATCACTATTAAGAGAATCTTTTTGCTCATCTAAACTTTGTATAAGATTTTTATCTAAAGCTGTAACCCTTGCTAAAGCGTCTATTCTTGTTATTAAATCTGATAAGTCTTCAGACTTAAGCAAGAAAACTACGGGATTCATAGAATCCTTACTTTTATACATAGCACGCATTCTTTTTCCTAAAACAGATTGTTTTTCATCTATTTCAGTTTTTAAAGTGCTTACTTTGCTTTCTGTCTCTTTTAAATTCTCTTCTGTATCTTTCATTTTAGCCTTATTATCTTCTAACTTAGCATTTAAATCTTCAATTTCATTATTAAGTTTTGACACTTGAGAGTTAAGTGAAATAACTTCATTATCTAATTGTGAATATTTTACTTTATTCTCCTGTATAGTAGATTTCTTATCATTTACTGTATCAGCAAAAACTACATGAGTAGCTGAAATACTAATTGCCATAGCAATTAATGCTGACAAAATTCTTTTTTGCATAAACTACACTCCTTTAGTTAAACTGTCCACAACTTAAGTGTATTTCATCATATATTACTGAATTATAACATAAAAGTCAAATGTAACACAAATTTAACCTTTAAAGATTTAAAATATGGTAAGAAAAATTAACAACTTAATTATACTACAAATATAAAAAATAAGAAATTTACCCTATATTGAAATAATTAAGATTATATATTATAATTAAAAAAAATAATATTTTATATTTTTAGGTTTGATTTTAATTAAAAGGGAAAGTGGTTAAAGTCCACTACAGCCCCCGCTACTGTGATAGGATACAAGTTTCTATTTGACCACTGATTATATAAATTGGGAAGGGAGAAATGAGGATAAGCCTTAAGTCAGGATACCTGCCTAAAGATCATGAACTAAGCTTCGGAGGGAAGAGATTAGTACTTATTTGTTCATAATTTTGAGGAATAATTACTTTGATTTGTAAGCATCTGTTCTTTGTAGCACAGATGCTTTTTATTTTTAAATTTTAGAGGTGAAATATGAAAAAAGCTATATTAGTAGTAAGTTTTGGAACAAGTCATTTAGACGCGTTAAATAATTCTATAAAGAAAATAGAAGATTCAATACAGGAAAACTTTAAAGAATATGATGTTTTTAGAAGTTTTACATCACATATGATAGTAAGAAAACTTAAAGAAAAACATAATATGGAAGTATTATTTCCAGAGGATGCTTTAAAGAAATTAGGAGAGGAAGGATATGAGGAAGTTATAGTTCAACCACTTCATATTATTCCAGGAGAAGAGTTTGATTATATAAAGCATATGGTAAAGGAATATGAACCATGCTTTAAAAAGATAGAAATAGGAAGACCAATATTCCATTATGAAGGTTTTGAATCAGGTCCAGATGATTATTCATATTTCGTAGATACAATGAAAGATTTAATAGAAAAGAATTCTCCATGTGTATTTGTTGGACATGGTAGTGCTCATCCATCAAATGCTGTTTATGGATGTTTACAATCTGTTTTAATAGATAAGGACTATGAAGATGTTTTTGTAGGAACTGTAGAAGGGTATCCTAATTTTTCAAATGTCTTAAAGAAAGCTAAGAAGAAAGATATAAAAGAAATAACAATAATTCCTTTAATGGTTGTAGCTGGAGATCATGCTAAAAATGATATGGCTTCAGATGAAGAAGATTCATGGAAGAGCAGATTTGAAAGTGAAGGAATAAAGGCTAATGTTATTTTAAAAGGCTTAGGAGAATACGAAGAGTTTGGAAATTTATACATAGATAGAATTAATGATGTTATTAATAGTACATATAAAGGACTTGGAGAAACTAAAAAGAAGAAACATAGAAGGGAAATGAAATAATGGATTACATGAAAAGCCCTATGGGAATTGAAAAAAGAAGTTTTGAAATTATAGGTTCTGAAATGCATGAACATAATTTTTCAGAAGAGGAATTACAAATAGTAAAAAGAGTTATACATACTACTGCGGATTTTGAATATCAAGATTTAATAGAAATAAGTGAAGGTGCTATAGAGGCAGGAGTTTCTGCATTAAAGAATGGAGCTAAAATATATACTGATACAACAATGGCTTTATCAGGAATGAACAAAAGAGCATTAAAAGAATTAAATGCATCAGTTGAATGCTATGTTGGATTAGAAGAGGTATTTAAATTAGCTAAAGAAAAAGAAATAACTAGATCAATGGCAGGAGTTGAACTTGCAGCAAAGGAAAATGTAGATATATTTGTTTTTGGAAACGCTCCAACTGCCTTATTTAAACTTAGAGAACTTATTAAGGAAGGAAAAGCTAATCCAAAGCTTATAGTAGCAGTTCCAGTTGGTTTTGTAGGGGCTAGTGAGAGTAAAGAAGATTTAGATGAACTTGGAATTCCTTATATAAGAGTTAAGGGAAGAAAAGGTGGAAGTACAGTAGCAGCAGCTATAATAAATGCATTACTTTATATGAATTATAAAAGAGATATGTAATAAAGAAGGTAATCTAAATGTTTGATATGTATATAGAAAGCGGTGGAAAGAAACTTAGATGTGGATACACTACAGGGTCTTGTGCAGCAGCAGCTGCTAAAGCCGCCACTTATATGCTTTTTAATAAAAAAGACATAAGTGTTATAGAAATAGATACTCCTAAAAATATAAAACTTAATTTAGAAATACAAGATATACAGGTCGAAAAAAATTCAATATCTTGCTCCATAGTAAAAGATGGGGGAGATGACATAGATGCTACCTCAGGTCTTGAAATCTTTGCAAAGGCAGAAGAAATTGAAGAAGGCTTTGAACTATGTGGAGGAGAAGGCGTTGGAGTAGTAACTAAAGAGGGGCTTTTTGTAGAAAAAGGACAACCTGCCATAAATCCAGTACCTAGAGAAATGATAAAAAAAGAAGTCTTAAGTGTTCTTCCTAAGGATAAGGGAGTTAGAATAACAATTTTCGTTCCAAGAGGAAGAGAGATTGCTAAGAAAACATTTAACCCTAGATTAGGTATAGTTAATGGAATATCAATACTTGGTACTACAGGAATAGTTTATCCAATGTCAGAAGAGGCCTTAAAGGAATCTATAAGGATTGAAATAAGACAAAAAGCCGTAAATAATAAAGATCTTGTATTTGTATTTGGAAATATGGGAGAAAGATTCTTAAGAGAAAGAGGATACAAAAAGGATAATATAGTTGTTATATCTAATTATGTAGGTTTTTCTATAGAGTGTGCCTTAGCTCAAGGAATAAAGGATTTAACCATAGTAGGACATATAGGAAAGTTAAGCAAACAAAAAGCCGTAAATAATAAAGATCTTGTATTTGTATTTGGAAATATGGGAGAAAGATTCTTAAGAGAAAGAGGATACAAAAAGGATAATATAGTTGTTATATCTAATTATGTAGGTTTTTCTATAGAGTGTGCCTTAGCTCAAGGAATAAAGGATTTAACAATAGTAGGTCATATAGGAAAGTTAAGCAAGATTGCCTTTGGATGTTTCAATACACATAGTAGGGTTTCAGATGTTAGATTAGAAGTTATAGCCCTAGAGCTTACCTTAATGGGATATGATTTAGAACTAGTAAAAAAAGTTTTAGATCAAAAAACAAGTGAAGGTGCCGTAAGACTTCTTGGAGAGGATTTTCCTATGTTATATGAAAGAATTGGAGAAAAGGTACTAAAGAGATTAGATATATATGCTTATGGTGAAGCAAACTTTAATATTCTTATGTACTATGGATCAAAGGAAATGAAGTTACTATATGAATCTAAAAATTCAAACTTGTTTGATTAAACTTAAATTAGAAAGGAATGAAGGCTTTTGGTTAAAATATTAGGATTAGGACCAGGCCATGAAGACTATATAATTCCTAAAGTTATTAAGGAACTAGAAAAAAGTGATTATATAGTTGGTTTTGAAAGAGCGATTTATAGCTTAAAGTTTTTAAATAGTATAAATGATGAAAGATTTAAGAGAGTAAAAGGTTTAAAAGAAATAATAGAATTTCTAAAGGAAAATAAGGAAAAGAGAATTTCAATAGTTGCCTCAGGAGATCCAACCTTTTATGGAATTACAAATTATATATGTAAAAATTATGAGGGAGAAGTTTCTATTGTTCCTGGAATAAGTTCTTTTCAATATTTAACATGTAGGGTTAATAAGACTTGGAATGATGCTTTTGTTGGAAGTATGCATGGAAGAGAAGAAAATTTTATAGAAGTTGTGAAGGAAAATAAACTTTCTATTTGGTTAACAGATAAAAAAAATACTCCTTCTGAGCTAAGTAAAAGGTTAATAGAAAATTCTATAGAATGTACTATATATGTTGGAGAAAATCTTTCTTATGAAGATGAAAATATAACAATTGGAAGCCCAAGAGAAATTTGCGAAAAGGATTATGGAGATTTATCTGTAATAATAATTGAAAGATAAATTTTCCTTTGGAGGATATATGAAGTTTATAAAAGATTCAGAGTTTATAAGAGGAAAATGTCCTATGACAAAAGAGGATATTAGAATCCTTACTATTAGTAAATTAGATTTAGATAAAGATTCTAATTTTTTAGATATAGGAAGTGGAACTGGTAGTATTACTATTCAAGCTTCTAAATTTATAGAAGAGGGATCTGTATTTTCTATAGAAAGAGATGAAGAAGCCATAAGGGTAACTAAGGAGAACTTAAAAAAGTTTAATTGTAATAATGTTACTCTTTTAGAGGGTGATGCTATAGAACATATGGAATCACTTTCAAAGGAAATTAAAGAAGAAAAAATCTCAAAATTTGATTCTATATTTATAGGAGGCTCTGGTGGAGGCCTTGAAAAAATTATAAATATATCAGATGAAATATTAAAAGAGGATGGAGTTTTAGTATTAAACTTTATAACTTTAAACAATGCATATAATGCAATAGAATTTTTAAAGAAATTAGAATATAAAACAGAAATTTCTTTAGTTAACATAAGTAAAAATAGAGAAAATACATACATGATGATTAGCAATAATCCAATTTTTATTGTTAAGGCATTTAAGGAGGAAAATTAATGGCAATATTATATGGAATAGGTGTAGGACCAGGAGATAGTGAACTATTAACAATAAAGGCAGTAAAGGCTATTGAAAATAGTGATGTTATAGTAGCACCAAGTGCAGAAGAAGGTGGAGAGAGCATAGCATTAATAGCAGCTCAGGAATACATAAAAGAAGGAACAGAAATAGCTGTTAAACATTTTCCAATGGGAAAGAAAAACAGAGAATTAAAAGTTAAAGAGGCTTATGAATTTATTTTAGAAAAACTTAAAGAAGGAAAAAATGTAAGTTTCTTAACTATAGGAGATCCTTATGTTTATAGTACTTACATACATTTATTAAATTATGTAGAAGACCATGGTTTCCATGTAAAAACTATTCCAGGAATAACATCTTTCTGTGCTGCAGCTAGCATAGTTGATAGAACATTAGTTGTAGGTAATGAACCATTACTTGTTCTTCCAGCAGGTAGAGTACATGACATAAAAGATGAAAAGTTCGTTGTAATAATGAAAGTTTATAAAAAAGAAGAAGAAGTTTTAGATGTTTTAGAAGAAAAAGGATTTGATTATGTTCTAGTTAGTAGAGCAGGTAGAGAAGGGGAAAAAGTTCTAAGAACTAGAGAAGAGATATTAAATCATAGAGATTACATGTCTTTAATACTAGCAAGTAAATAGAGAAAAATTATAAATAAAAAATCGTATTTTATTAGGAGGCAAAGGATAAAATGTTATATTTTATAGGTGCAGGTCCAGGAGCTGTTGATTTAATAACTGTTAGAGGAAGAAATTTATTAGAAAAAGCAGATGTTGTAATATATGCAGGATCTTTAGTAAGCAAAGAACATTTAGATGTTTGTAAAGAAGGAGTTAAAATATATAACTCAGCTTCAATGACTTTAGAAGAGGTAGTTGAAGTTATAAAAGAAAATGATGGTGAAGATAAAGTAATAGTAAGACTTCACACTGGAGATCCATCAATATATGGAGCTATTAAGGAACAAATGGATGAACTAGACAAGTTCAATATACAATATGAGGTTGTACCTGGAGTAAGTTCATTTACAGCAGCAGCTTCAGCCATAAAGAAAGAGTTTACTCTTCCATCAGTAACTCAAACTGTTATATTAACTAGAGTTGAAGGAAGAACACCAGTACCAGAGACAGAGGATTTAGAAAAGTTAGCAGGAATAGGAGCTTCTATGGCATTATTCCTTTCTATATCAATGATTGATAAGGTAGTTGAAAAATTAAAAAGAGGATATGGAAGAGAAGATGTTCCTATAGCTGTAATTTCTAGAGCAACATGGGATGATCAAGAAATAATCATAGGAACATTAGAAAATATATCAAAAAAGGTTAAGGAAGCTGGTATAAATAAATGTGCTCAAATATTAGTTGGAGATTTCATTGACTGTAATTATGAGAAGAGTCTTCTTTATGACAAGCATTTTACTCATATGTTCAGAAAAGGAATTGAATAAATATGATTGGAATAATAAGTGTTACTGAAAAGGGAGACTTTATAGGGGATAAGCTTAAGGATTTTTTTGAAGAAAATAATATTAGTTTCAAAGGAATTTATAAAAGTAAATGTGAAGATTTTTCTTTAAAAGGAGCCACACAGGAAATGTTTGAAACTTGTAAGAATATTATTTTTATAAGTTCAACAGGAATTGCAGTTAGGGCTATAACTCCTTTTATAGTAAAAAAAGATAAGGATCCAGGGATTGTTGTGGTTGATGTAAACAATAAGTTTACTATAAGTTTAGCAGGAGGACACATTGGTGGAGCCAATGAATTAACTTTAGAAGTAAGCAAAGTTTTAAATAACACTCCAGTTATAACAACTGCCACAGATAACTTTAGAAGTAAGCAAAGTTTTAAATAACACTCCAGTTATAACAACTGCCACAGATAACCAAAATAAAGTTGCACCAGATATGGTTGCTAAAAGTAATAATCTTATTATAGAAGATTTAAAAAAGGCTAAAGACATAGCTTCAAGGTTAGTAAACAATAAAAAAGTTTATTTTTTAGATGATAATAATTTAATTAAATTGCCTTTAGGCTATGAAAGTACATATTTATTAAAAGAAAATACTCTTTGGATAACTAATAAGGAAAAAAGTGAAGAGGAAAATCTTAAGGGAGTTTTAAGATTAATAAGAAAAAATATATTACTTGGAGTAGGGTGCAGAAAAGGAGTGCCTTCACAAGAGTTAATAGATTTTGTTAAATCTTCCCTTAAGGGTTTAAATATTGATAAGAGAGCTGTCTTAAAAATAGGATCAATAGATTTGAAAAAAGAGGAAAAGGCTATTTTAGATTTAAGTGAATATTTAAATTGTCCTTTTGAAACCTTTTCTAAGGATGAGATTAAGAGTGTTCAAGATGAATTTGAAGGTAGTGATTTTGTAGAAAAATCTGTTGGAGTAAGAGCTGTATCAGAGCCAGCAGTTCTTTTAATGAATGGAAATATTATAGTAAATAAACTAAAGAAAAATGGAATGACGTTAACTATTGGAGAGCTTAAAAGGTAAAGTAAAGGGGATTAAGCTTTATAAAGGTAGAAAAAACTCTATTAAGATAAATGTCTTAGAAATTCTTTAAAAGTATAGTAGAAAAGTAAAGCTTTAATAAGCTTATAACCATAATACTTTACAACTTAAGCCACATAATAAGGAGGAATAATAATGGGAAAATTATATGTAATTGGAATTGGACCAGGTGGATTGAAATTCTTTAAAAGTATAGTAGAAAAGTAAAAGCTTTAATAAGCTTATAACCATAATACTTTACAACTTAAGCCACATAATAAGGAGGAATAAGAATGGGAAAATTATATGTAATTGGAATTGGACCAGGTGGATTAGATGAAATGACTTTAAGAGCAGTTAAAGCTATTGAAGAATCAGATATAATAGTTGGTTACACTAAATATATAGAAATGGTTAAAGACTTAATAAAAGATAAGGAAATCTTCAAAACTGGTATGCGTGGAGAAGAGGAAAGATGCAGAGAAGCCTTAGAAATTAGTAAGGATAAAAAAGTTGCTTTAATAAGTACTGGAGATTCAGGAATTTATGGTATGGCTGGACTTATCTTAGAGATGAGAAAAGATGAAAATGTTGAAATAATACCTGGTATTACAGCATCTAGTGCAGCAGGATCAGTTTTAGGTGCTCCTTTAATGCATGATAACTGTAACATAAGTTTAAGTGATTTAATGACTCCTTATGAAGATATAAAGAAAAGAGTTCGTTTAGCAGCAGAGGGAGATTTCGTAATTTCTCTTTACAATCCAAAGAGTAAGGGAAGACCACACTATTTAAGAGAGTGTGTTGATATAATTAAGGAATTTAGAGGAGAGAAAACTCCTATAGCAGTTGTTAGAAATGCTTTAAGAGAAGGAGAAAGTAAAGAAATATTTACTTTAAAAGACTTTAATGATGAAGTAGTTGATATGTTCTCAATAGTAATCATAGGAAACTCAAAAAGTTATATTAAAGATGGATATTTTGTAACTCCAAGAGGATATAAAATAAAAAAATAAAACTAATGGGGTGAGAATGTGATTGCACTTATATTAGGAACTTCAGAAGGAAGAGAGTTTTTACAAAATCTTAAGGGATTTGAAGATAAAATAGTTATATCTACAGCTACAGAATATGGTGGGGAACTTTTAAAAGAATTCCCTGTTGCATTTATGAATACAAAACCTTTAGATGAAGAAGGACTTTTAAATTTTGCTAAAGAATTTAATTTAAAAGGAATAGTTGATGCTTCTCATCCTTATGCAAAGAATGTTAGTGAAAACACAATAAAAGTATGTAAGAAATTAAACATAGAATACATAAGATATGAAAGAAATGGTGTACTAAAAGAGTTAGACAATCCTAATATTATTAGAATAAGTGGATTAGAGAAACTTAAAGAATTAGACTCTACTATTAATGGACCAATTTTAAACACCACAGGAAGTAATGGAGTAAAGCAGATATTAGAATCTTCTCTTGAAAATAGAGTTATTCATAGAGTATTACCTTCAAAAAAGGTTATGAATGATCTTATAGATTTAGGGGTTAAGATAGAAGATATAATTGCTATAAAAGGCCCTATTGGCTATGAACTTAACAAGGCTTTTATATATGAATACAAGGCAAAGGCTCTTTTAACTAAAGATAGTGGTGAAAGAGGAGGAGCTTTAGAAAAAGCAAAGGCTGCACTAGATTCAAATATTAAATTAATAATAGTTGAAAAGCCTAAGGTGGATTATGGTAGATGTTTTTCTGATATAGATGAAACAGTAAAATACGTTAAAAATATTTTGAAATAACAGGGGGATAAAATGAGAAGAAAAAGAATTTTAGGTTTAGCTACTATAGGGTTAGTATTTTCCTTAGCTTTAGCAGGATGTACTGGAAGTTCAAAGGGAAATACAGCTTCAAAAAACACTGAGGAAGGTTACCCAGTAACAATAAGTACATATGATCAAAGTGGAAAGGAATTTCAGGAAACTTTTGAAAGTAAACCTAAGAGGGTTATTAGTACAAATCAAACTACTACAGAAATAATGCTTGATTTAGATCTACAGGATTCCTTAGTTGGAACATCATTTATGGATAGTCCTATACTTCCAAGATTGGAAGATAAGTATAAAAATATAAATGTTCTATCAGAAACATATCCAAGTAAGGAAGCTGTTTTAGCTTTAAATCCAGATTTAATAATGGGATGGAAAAGTGTATTTTCAGATAAAAATTTAGGTTCTGTAGAATCATGGAATGAAAAAGGAGTTAAAACTTTTATTCAAAGAAACTCTGGTATTTCAAAAGAGCAGACTTTAGATGATGTTTATTATGATATAAATGATATAGGTAAGATATTTAATATAGAAGAAAAATCAACTAAATATGTTGATGATATGAAAGAAAGAATAAATAATATTTCTGAAAAAATAAAATCAGTTAAAGAACCTATGAAAGTTTTAGTAATAGAAGGTGAAGGAGAAAATAAATATAGAGTTTATGGGCCTAAAACCTTAGTTTCAGATATGGTTTCAAAAGCTGGTGGTACTAATGTGGCAAAGGAATCAGGTAGTGTTGGAGTTGAGAATATAATAGAAATGAATCCAGATGCTATAGTTCTTATACATTACTTAAATCAAAATAAAGATAACAAAGAAGAAAAAGCATTATTAGAAAATCCTGCTTTAAAAAATGTAACTGCAATAAAAGAAAATAAAATAATATATACTCCTCTTTCAGAAACATATGCAGGTGGTGCAAGAACTGTAGAGGGAATAGAAAGAATAGCAAAGGGATTATACCCAGACTTATTAAAATAAATTAAGTAAAATGAAAACTCTAAGGAACTAAGCTTAAAAATAGTTTCTTAGAGTTTAATAATATATTTTAGGGAGAGATAAATAAGGTTGTTTAATTTAAGTTGGAGAAAAGACAAAAAAGTTTTCATTGCAGTTTTGTTAATTTTACTTTTTATATCATCTATAATATTAGGAATATCTTTTGGAGCTGTTGATATTCCACCTTATGATGTTTACAGAGTATTTTTATATAAGGTTTTTGGAATTAAGATTGGTAATTTAGATGAAATATTAAATAGCACTTTATTTGATATAATATGGGGAGTAAGAATGCCTAGGGTGCTTTTAGGAGCTTTTGCAGGTATGGCCTTAGCTATGGTTGGTGTAATTATGCAAGCTACTATACAAAACCCTTTAGGAGATCCTTACATACTAGGATTGTCATCTGGAGCATCTTTAGGTGCTACATTTTCAATACTAATAGGATTTTCAGGAGTATTATCAAGCTTTGGCGCACCCTTAGGAGCATTTTTAGGAGCATTAATGGCATCTATATTTGTGTACTTTTTAGCTAGAATAGGAGGTCGTATAACTCCTTTTAAGATGATATTAGCTGGTATGGTTATAAGTTCTATATGTTCATCACTTACAAGCTTAATAATATTTTTATCAAAGGATAACGAAGGTATAAGAACAGTTAACTTTTGGATGATGGGAAGTTTGGCTGGAGCGGAATGGAGTAATATAGTTCTTCCCATAGCAATATCAGTTATACCACTAATATACTTCTTTACTCAATATAGAAATTTAAACTTAATGGTATTAGGAGATGAAACATCTATTACTTTAGGGTTAAATATTGAAAAGCATAGAAAAATATATATGATACTTTCATCGTTAATAACTGGGGTTATTGTATCAGTATGTGGAACTATAGGCTTTGTTGGAATTATGATTCCACACATTGTAAGACTTATATTTGGAACGGATCATAAAACTTTACTACCTTTTAGTGCTTTAGTTGGAGCTATATTTCTTATATGGGCAGATGTAATTGCTAGATGTGCTATTACTAATATGGAACTTCCCATAGGAATAATTACATCTGTAATAGGAGCCCCTTTCTTATTATGGCTTATGGTAAAAGGAACTGGAGAAAAGGAGTAAGGATTATGATAAGATTAGAAAATCTAGAAGTTTCTATAAACAAAAGTGAAATTATAAAGGGAGTTTCATTTCATGTTAATAAGGGTGATTTTGTTGGGCTTATAGGGCCAAATGGAAGCGGAAAATCAACCATATTAAAAACTATATATAAGTTAATTGATAAAAAATGTGGGGCAATATACATAAATGGTAAAGAAATAGACAGTATTAGCATAAAGTCAATGGCAAGAGAATTAGCAGTAGTAAGCCAATTTAATCAATATAATTTTAGCTTTAAGGTTAAAGATATTGTTCTTATGGGAAGAAATCCATATAAAAGAACTTTTCAATTAGACAATAAAGAAGATTATGACATAGTAAGAGAGGCTTTAGAAAAGGTTAATATGCTTGAATATAAGGATAGAGATTTTCTGAATCTTTCAGGAGGAGAAAAACAAAGGGTATTATTAGCAAGAGCCTTAGCACAAAAAACAGAAATTCTTTTATTAGATGAACCTACAAATCATTTAGATATTAAGTATCAAATAGAAATAATGAATATAGTTAAAGAGTTAAATATAACCGTATTAGCTGCACTTCATGATATGAATTTAGTTTCAGCTTACTGTAATAAAGTATATATGATTGATAAAGGAAAAGTAGTTTATGGAGGAGAAACAAAAGAAGTTTTAACTCCTAAAAATATAAAAGATGTTTTTGGTGTTGAATGTGAAATAGGAGAAAATTCAAAAGGACATATAACAATAAACTTTTTATTTTAGATAATGACTCTGTTTTAAGATTATAACTTAAGGCAGAGTTTTTATTATATAAACATGGAATTATTTAAAGTTAGTGTTGATTTTAAGTTAGATATAAATATTTATAAAAGGTTTGAAAATCAAAATAAAATAATATAAAATTACAATATGAAAATAAGTTTTTATAAGGAGTATTTTATATGAAAAGTATAAGCAAAATTAAAGTAAGATATGCTGAAACAGATGCAATGCAGGTTGTACATCATGCCAATTATTATATATATTTTGAAGTTGCAAGAGAAGATTTTATAGAACAATTTGGAATTACATATAAGGAAATGGAAGATCAAGGAATTATGATGCCTTTAGTAGAGACTCAATGTAAATATATAGATGCAGCAAGATATGGAGATAACTTAATAATAGAAACTGAGTATGATGAAATAACACCTATTAAGGTTTCATTAAAATACACAGTAAAAAGAGAAAATCATAATAAGCTTGTAGCTACAGGCAAAACTTTACAAACTTTTGTAGATAGTAAAACTTTTAAAATTATAAACATTAAAAAAGTTCATCCTGAAATTTGGAGTAAATTAACTAAGTATTAATTATATTAATAAAATGTAAAAAGCTAAATTATATATTGAAAAATAATATTAATTTAAATATAATCTAATAAAATAAAACTATTCTTTAAAGATAGTCCAGAGAGGCTACAAGAATTAATTATTTAGATTATAAATAAAAATTTTATTTAGTTTAAAGAATTAACTTCTTGCCTGTAATCTCTTTGGTAAGAAGTTTTATTTTTACCTTTTTAAATCAGTCCCGTGAGGCTGAAAAAAGGAGAAGCAGAGCTTTCTCCTTAAGAAAAAATAAGGAGGCTTAAATTATGGCACAACAAGTAATAAGCAAAGAGCAAGGAAGTATTAAAACATTAGGAATTTTCTCTTACTTTAAAAATGGAATTTTAGGATTACAACATTTAGTTGCTATGTTTGGAGCTACAATACTAGTACCACTAGTAACAGGCTTAGATCCATCAGTAGCTTTATTCACAGCAGGGATAGGTACTTTAATATTCCACTTATGTACTAAAGGAAAAGTTCCAGTATTTTTAGGATCATCCTTTGCATTTATACCTGTAATACAAGTAATTGCATCTAAATATGGAGATTTAAGATATGCACAAGGAGGTATATTCTTTGCAGGATTAGCTTATGTATTAATTTCTTTTGGAATAAAGAAAATAGGTGTAGATAAGATAAAAAGATTTTTACCTGCAAGGGTAGTTGGCCCAATGATAATGGTTATAGGTTTAAATCTTATACCTAATGCCTTAGAAATGGCTGGGGTAAAATCCTTAATAGCTGGAGAAACAGGAGCTATGACTTCAGTTTTAATAGCTTGTACTACATTAGGATTAGCATTAATAATAAGTAAGTTTGGAAAGGGATTTTTTTCACAGTTAGCAATAATAACAGCAGTTTGTGTAGGATATACTTTAAGTTTAATTTTAGGACAAGTTGATACAAGTTTAATTCAACAAAGTACAATGGTTGCAGTACCAAACTTTACATTGCCAAAATTTGATTTTGGAGCAATAATGATAACTTTACCAGTTATTTTAGCTGTATCAATGGAGCATATAGGAGATATAACTACTAATGGACAAGTTGTAGGTAAAAACTTTATAGAAGATCCAGGACTAAATAGAACAGTATTAGGAGATGGATTGGCAACTTTAGTTGCATCTTTATTAGGGGGACCAGCTAATACTACTTACGGTGAAAATACAGGAGTTTTAGCTATAACTAAAAATTATAATCCATCAATTTTAAGATTAACAGCTGTTTTTGCCATAATACTAAGCTTTATAGCTAAGTTTGGAGCGGTTATAAGAACAATTCCACAATCAGTAATGGGAGGAATAAGCTTAATGCTATTCTCAATGATTGCTTTAGTGGGAGTTAAAACTATAAAAAATGAAGGGGTTAAATTAAATAAAACTAACCTAATATTAATGGGATCAATAATTTTTGTAGGTTTATCAGGCTTATTTATGTCAGAGCCTATAGGAATTGAAATAAGTGAAGCTGTAAGCATATCAGGCTTAAGCTTAGCAGCTTTAATAGGTGTTATTTTAAACTTAATAATCACTAAATTTGAATCAGCAAAGAGTAGAAAAGAAGTAATTGCTTAAATAAAAATAGCAAGTCATATATAAATGGCTTGCTATTTTTATTATTAAGTATGTAAAGTTTATATCTTAACTTCTTAATTCATCATTTTAATAAAATAGATTAGAAAATTTTGTTGAAATGTGGTAAAATATTAATAATATATATTAATATTTTGTTAACTTAAAGTTGATGAGAGGAAGTGTCAAAAATGAATTTAATAAGTAGCAAAATTGATGAAATGAAAGATGATTTAATTGAGTCAGTACAAAATATTATTAGAATCAAAAGTGTTGAGGATGAACCAAAAGAGGGTATGCCTTTTGGGGAAGGAGTTTCTAAATCTTTAGAATGCGCCTTAGAAATTTCAAAAAAATTAGGGTTTAAAGTAGTTAATTTAGATGGACATGTAGGGTATGCTGAATATGGTGATGGAGAAGAATATGTAGCAGCTTTAGGACACCTAGATGTTGTTCCAGAAGGTGATGATTGGATTTATCCAGCATATGGAGCAGAAATACATGATGGAAAAATATATGGAAGAGGTACAACTGATGACAAAGGTCCAATAATGGCATCATTATATGGATTAAAAGCTATAAAAGAATTAGGATTACCACTATCAAAGAAAATAAGAATAATATTTGGTACTAATGAAGAGACTGGAAGCAAGGATATAGAATACTATTTAGAACATGAAAAGGCTCCAGTAGCAGGATTTACTCCTGACGCAGAATTCCCTATAATAAATGGAGAAAAGGGTATCACTATTTTTGACATTGTTAAAACTTTTGGAGAAAAAACAACTGATGGAGATGTATTAGTTGAGAGTATAAAGGGTGGAATAGCATCAAATGTAGTTGCTAGTCTTTGTGAAACAAAATTAAAAGCTAAGGAAGCAAATAAGGTTTGTGAAGAAATATCAAAATTTGCTAAAGAAAATAATATAAAATTTGAAGTATCACATAAAAATGATGAAATAGAGTTAAAAGTATTTGGTGTCTCAGCTCATGGTAGTACTCCAGAAAAGGGTATAAACGCTATAATGCAAACTATTAAAATTTTAGCAGAATTAAATTTAGCACAAGAAGATATAAAAGCTTTCGTTAAATTCTTAAATGATAACATAGGTGAAGATGTCTATGGAGAAAAATTTGGAATCTTATTACAAGATGAAGCATCAGGAAAATTAAGCTTTAATGTTGGAGTAATTGATTTAAATGATAAAGTAGGAAGACTTACTTTAAACTTAAGATATCCTGTAACTAAGACTTTAGATGATATGATGACTCCTTTCAATGAAAGAATAAAAGGTACTGGTATAGAAATAGAAAACTTTGAACATCAAAAACCATTATATTTCTCTCCAGATCATCCTTTAATAAAGACTTTAAAGAATGTATATAAAGAGGAAACTGGAAAAGAAGGAGAATTAATGTCTATTGGAGGAGGTACATATGCTAAGGAAATGCCTAATATAGTAGCATTTGGACCAATATTCCCTGGAGAACCAGATGTTATTCATAAACCAAATGAATACATTAAAATAGATGACTTAATTTTAATAAGCAAAATATATGCAAAAGCTTTATATGAATTAGCTAAATAATTTTATTTGGTTAAAATATAGACTTTATAAAAATTAATATTTAAATATAAAAAAGAGTGGTAAATTACCACTCTTTTTTATTCATGTTTATTTTGACATTCTTCACATATTCCATAGAAATACATTTTGTTTGAAAGTATTCTATAGTTTGAATGTTTTTGGGCTTCTTCATTTAGATGAGTATAATCTAAATTCTCAAGATCATCAACTCTACCACAAGCTAAACATTGAACATGACAGTGATCATTTGAGTTACCATCATATCTAAAGTTTCCTTCACCAACATTAATTTCTTGTATTAATTCCACCTCTACAAGAGTTTTTAACGCTTTATAAACTGTAGCTAATGACATTGTAGGGTAATCTTCCTGTAAAGCCTTGTAAATAGTCTCAGCAGACGGATGTTCTTTCGTACCCTTTAAGTATTTATAAACAGCAATCCTTTGAGGAGTTAGTTTTAATTTTTTTTCTTTAAAAATAGTAGTTATATTGTCCATTTCCACCATCCCTATCATATATAAGAATTAAATATATTATATAATAATAATTATTATATGTCAAAGATTATCTTTTAATACTA
>SKEM01000630.1_pt1 | contig 22023 bp, 22 predicted proteins | sample 4826731 | NCBI WGS metagenome assembly SKEM01 (sample SAMN11008809, study PRJNA524170) | human gut metagenome | biome: Human fecal sample; material: Feces; isolation source: fecal sample from pouch patient p37 | host: Homo sapiens | place: Israel: Tel-Aviv | collected 2015-07-27
AAATCAACGTCCTCACAAAGTGTTAAATTATGAAACCTCCTATGAAGTATTTTTTGACAAACCGTTGCACTTAGTTTGACAATTCGCCAGATAAAACATGGGAACTAACCCCCGTCTTGCCAAGGAGGTTGGTGCCCACTTCCCTTTATTCCAAGAAGTCCTTTAACTGCTTGGAACGGGATGGGTGGCGCAACTTGCGCAGGGCCTTAGCCTCGATTTGCCGGATCCGTTCCCGGGTCACGCCAAAGACGCGTCCCACTTCTTCCAGGGTCCGCGTCCGGCCGTCGTCCAAACCAAAGCGCAGGCGTAAGACGTTTTCTTCCCGGTCGGTCAGGGTGTCCAGCACGTTTTCGAGTTGCTTTTTCATCATCTCGTAAGCGGCGTGGTCGGCCGGACTGGTGGCGTCGTGGTCTTCGATAAAGTCCCCTAAGTGGGAGTCATCTTCTTCACCGATCGGCGTTTCCAAGGAGACCGGTTCCTGGGAGATCTTCAGGATATCGCGCACCTTTTGGGTGTCCATGTCCATTTCGGCCCCGATTTCTTCCGGCAGCGGTTCCCGGCCGAGGTCTTGGAGGAGTTGGCGTTGGATCCGGATTAACTTGTTGATCGTTTCAACCATGTGGACCGGAATCCGGATCGTCCGGGCCTGGTCGGCAATCGCCCGGGTGATCGCCTGGCGAATCCACCAGGTGGCGTAAGTGGAGAACTTGAAGCCCTTACGGTAGTCGAACTTTTCGACCGCCTTCATCAGCCCCATGTTTCCCTCTTGGATTAGGTCTAAGAACTGCATTCCCCGACCCACGTAGCGCTTAGCAATCGAAACCACCAGCCGCAAGTTGGCTTCGGCCAGTTCTTGCTTGGCGGTTTCGTCACCCTTTTCGATCCGCAGGGCCAACGCCACTTCTTCGTCGGCCGTCAGCAGGTTGACCCGGCCGATTTCCTTGAGGTACATCCGCACCGGGTCGTTGATCTTCACGCTAGACGGAGCGGTGGTGTCCTTTAAGGCCTTGGAGGACAGCTTTTCGGTTGCCTTGAGTGCCCGCGGGTCCGGGTCACCGTTTTCGTCAACCACGGAAACCCCGGCGTCTTCCACGTTTTGCAACAGGGCGTCCATCCCGTCGGCGTTTAAGCCAAACGGTTCGGCAATCTTTTCGGTTAATTCATCGTACTGGATGTTTTTTGCCTTCTTGTAATTGCGAATCAAAGCCCCGACGGCCTTGTCGTATTCGGCTTGGTTGAAATCTTCTAAGTTCGAAATTACCAGGTTCTTCTTACTGCTCTTTGCCATTAATTAACATCCTCCGTTTTCATCTTCTGTTCCTGTCGCCGCAAGTCAATCAACTCGATCGTCAGCTTGGTGATCAATTGTTGATCGTTTAAGGCGGCAGCCTCCTGAAGGGCGGCCGTTTTCTCTCTTATTTGTTGTTCAATTGGGGCGACGTCGACGAGCACGGCGAGGCAATCGTCGACGGTCTCATCCACCGCCGCTTGTGGCACCACCCGTTGCTCGATCTGGCCAACGATCGTCCTGAGCTTGGCGTCGGTCAGCTCCCCCATTAACTGGGCGACGTCCACCTCGTCGGCCCCGGTCCTTTGCAACTGCTCCTTGGCGGCCGCGTCAAGGAGCTGGTAAGGGCGATCGACAAAGTGGAAGTTTTCAATCGCCCCCACGTGGCTGCGGACGGCGGGATTATGAAACATCTCCCGCAGGAGCCGTTGCTGAGCCAATTCGACCTTCCCCAACAGCGGTGGCGCCTGGGTACCCGGCGCGGTAGTTGTGGTGGGGGGCGTGGATTGATAACGCCGCGTCCCCTCTTGCCGCGGCTGACGAGGGGCGTTATCCGGGTAGGCTGGGCGTAGCGCCGCGGTCGCCGCTAGTTCCTGCACCTGCCCGGTCAAAGTGGCGGAATTTAAGTGGTAATCCTTCGCCAGCTGTTGAATGTAGAGGTCCCGTTCCACCGGATCAGTGACCTTAGCAACCTCCCGCAAGGCGGCCTCGACGTAGTGCAAGAGCTCGCTTTGGTTGGCCAGGTTAAGCCCCTGCTTTAAAAAGTGAAGCCGAAAGGCGGTCGGCGTCTCTTCGGCGTGGGCGAGGTACCCTTGAAACTTGACTTGACCATTGGCTTGAACGTACTCGTCCGGGTCCATACCAGCCGGTAACTGGACCACGCGCAGGGTTAACCGGCTGGCCGCCAGCATCGTCAGCGCCCGGTTGATGGCGTTTTGCCCGGCGGCATCCCCGTCGTAGCAAATCGTCAGCTTATCGGTGGTGCGGGCAATCACGGCCACCTGCTCGTCGGTAAAGGAGGTCCCCATCGAGGCAATCCCCGACCGGACCCCCGCCCCAAAGGCCGAGATCACGTCCATGAAGCCTTCGAAGAGGGTTAGGTGCCCCTCCTTTCTGGCCGCCTTTTTGGCTTGGTCCAGGTTAAAGAGGGTCCGCCGTTTATTAAAGATCGGCGTCTCCGGGCTGTTTAAGTACTTAGGGGCGTTTTCGGTCGCCTTTTTAGCCAATAAACGCCCGGAAAAGGCGATTGGTTGCCCGTTAGCGTTTTTGATTGGGTAAATCACCCGGTCAAAGAAACGGTCGTGCAACTGCCCGGTTTGGTCCTCGGTAAATAAGCCCGAGGCCCGCATGAGCTGGTAATCGATCCCCTTTTGGGTGAAGTACTTGACCAAGAGGTCCTCTTCCCCCCGGGCGGGGGCAAAACCGAGGTTAAACTGGTCGATTAACTCCCGGCTCAGCCCCCGCTTTGTTAGGTAATTGAGGGCCGGCTGTCCCGCCACGGTGTTAACCAAAACGTGGTGGTAAAGGCGACTGGCCTCTTCGTGCAAGCGGTAAAGCGGAGTGTTGGGAGAGGCGCTTTCCCCGCTCGGGCCGTTACTTTCCCTTGGCAAGTCAACCCCCGCCGTCGTGGCTACCTGTTCGACGGCCTCCATGAAGGAGAGGTCGTGGGCCTGCTCCAAGTAGCTAAAGACGTCCCCGCTGCGGTGACAGGAGAAACAATAAAAATACTGTTTTTCTTCGTTGACCGAAAAAGACGGGGTGGCATCCTCGTGAAAGGGGCAGTGCCCCATCAGGTTTTTTCCCTGCTTTTTGAGCTGAATGTCTTGGCTAATGACGTCGGCAATGTCCACTTGGTTGCGTAGCTGATCGATCGTTTCCCTTGGGATTTGGGGCATCCACCATTCCCCCTCTCGCTAGCGATAGTTACGAAAGGTCGCCTTCCCGTTGGAATGCGACCTTTCGAATTAAACGACATTAAATTGTTTGGGGCCCACTTTTACTAGTTATCATAATACCATAATTTTAGTGGTGGGCCAACTGGATTGCTTACTTAACAATCAATTGGTCTAAGTTCCCAAAGGCCGCCGTTTGGTCCGCCAAGATCGTCAATAAGGAGAGGCGGTTGTTCTTAACCGCTTCGTCCTTATCCATGATCATGTTCTCTTCAAAGTAGAGCGAGATGACTGGTTCCAATTCGAGCAGGGCGCTGAACTGTTGATCCAAACTCCGGCCTTCCTTGGCATCAATCAGGGCCTTGACGGCTTCATCTAACTGGCCTTCCGATGGGTTTTCAAAGAGGCTTGGGTCCACCTTGACGTCGTCTTCAGACAGGTTCCCCTTGGCGGCCAGACGGATCACCCGGGTCAGGGCTTCCACTTGGTCCTTTAAGTCCGCGTCGTCCTTGTGGGCATCTAAGACGTGAGCGGCTTCCACGATGGCGGCTGGGTCGGTCACGTGGGTGTCGGTGACGGCGTCGACAATGTCGTGGCGTAAGTGGTCTAAGCTAAAGAGCTGCTTGAGCCGGTCGATGAAGAAGTCGGTCACGGCGTCCGCATTCTTAGCGTAATCAAAGTCCAGGGCTGGCGTTGCTTGTTCCACCGCTTGCTTGGCACTCGCTTGGAAATCAAGCAAGTTCAAGTGCCACTTACGGTCCGCCAGCATCCGCACGATCCCGTAGGCCTGACGGCGCAGGGCGTACGGGTCGTTGGAACCGGACGGGATCATGTCTACGGCAAAGAAGGAGTAAATTGAGTCCAGCTTGTCGGCAAGCGCCAAGACCGCCCCGACCGTCGTTTGTGGCAGGGCCCCGTCGGCGGAAATTGGCATGTAGTGTTCGCGCACAGCGGCGGCGACGGCCTCGTTTTCGCCAAAGCGCTTAGCGTAGATTTCCCCCATGATCCCTTGCAATTCGGCAAATTCGCCGACCATTTGGGTGGTCAGGTCAAACTTGTAAATCGAAGCGGCCCGGGCGAGGTCGGCCAGTTCTTGGTCGCTTAAACCCAGTTGTTGTCCTAAGAGGTTAGCCAGGGCCTTGGTGCGAGCCATCTTGTCGTACATCGACGAAATTTGGTCGTGGAAAGAAACGTTCTTCAAGCGGTCGACGTACTGGTCGATCGTCATCTTTTGGTCTTCGTCAAAGAAGAACTTGGCGTCTTCTAGCCGTGGTACCAACACCCGTTCGTTCCCCTTAATGACGTTATCCAAGTGGACGGCGTTCCCGTTGCGGACCGAAATGAAGGCCGGTTGCAGCTTCCCGTCGTGGTCGCGTACGCAGAAGAAGCGTTGGTTATCCTTCATTGAGGTGATCAGAACCGGTTCCGGTAATTCCAGGTACTTTTGGTCAAAGGTTCCGGCAAAGGCGGTCGGCCATTCCACCAGGTTGTTAACTTCTTCTAAGAGTTCTTCGTCCCAGTCGATCACCCAGTTGTGTTGGTCGACAATTGCTTGGATCTGGTCCTTGATCGTCGCCTTGCGTTCGGCCGCGTCGACAATCACGAAGTCGTCCTTTAAGGCGGCCACGTAATCGGTGGCGGACTTGATTTCAACGTCGTGGCCCAAGAAACGGTGCCCACGGGTTAAACGGCCCGCCGTGACGTTCAGGATGTCAAAGGGTACCACTTGGTCATCGAGCAAGGAAACCAGCCAGTGAATTGGGCGTATAAAGTTGAGCTTAAAACTCCCCCACCGCATCAAGGTTGGGAAGTTCATCGCCGTGATTACGTCGTTTAAACCGGCCAAGACTTCGACGACCGGCTTGCCTTGGATGTGCTTTTCGACGTAAACGTATTCGACGCCCTTAACTTCCTTAAATTCGATGTCGTCAACCGTGGCCCCCTGACCGCGGGTAAAACCAATTGCCGCCTTGGTCCAGTTCCCATCGGCGTCCTGGGCGATCTTTTTGGCTGGCCCCTTCACCGATTCATCGACGTCGGGTTGCTTGTCGGCCAAACCAGAAATCAACAGGGCTAACCGCCGCGGCGTTGAGTAGGCTTGAATGTCTTCAAAGTCGATCCGTTCTTCTGTTAAGTAGTTGGCCACCCGGGTCTTTAATTGTTGGATGCTTGGGGTAACCACGTGGGCCGGCATTTCTTCCAGGCCGACTTCTAGTAGGTATGAATGTGCCATTAGTTTTCTCCCTTCTCTGCCCGCTTAGCGTTGCGCTTGGCCAGTTCTTCGGCTTGCTTGGTGTACTTAGCCACGACGGCTTGGCGTTCCTGTTCGTCGTGAATCAGCGGGAAGCCTAACTTACGCCGTTCCTCGACGAAGGCCTTGGCGACCGACTTAGCCATGATCCGGATCCGGTGCAAGTAGCCGGCCCGTTCGGTAACCGAAACGGCGCCCCGCGCGTCCAGCAGGTTGAAGGTGTGGCTGCACTTGAGGACGTAGTCGTAAGCCGGGTGCACCAGACCGAGGTCAATTAAGCGCTTGGCCTCTTGTTCGTAATCCTTGAAGAATTGCAAAAGCATGTCCTGGTTGCTTTCTTCAAAGGAGTACTTGGAGTGTTCATATTCCGGTTCTTGAAAGATGTCACCGTACAAAACGCCGTCGGCCCATTCCAGGTCGAAGACGGAGTTGACGTTTTGGATGTATTCGGCTAAGCGTTCCAACCCGTAGGTAATTTCGGAGGCAACCGGGTCCATTTGTAATTCACCGACGACTTGGAAGTAAGTGAACTGGGTGACTTCCATCCCGTCTAACCACACTTCCCAACCGACCCCGGCACAACCCATCGACGGGTTTTCCCAGTTATCTTCGACGAAGCGAATGTCGTGTTCTAAGGGTTCGATCCCCAATTCACGCAGGGAACCCAAGTAAAGTTCTTGGATGTTTTCCGGGCTCGGCTTCATCAGTACTTGGAACTGGTGGTGTTGGTACAACCGGTTCGGGTTTTCCCCGTAGCGCCCGTCGGCCGGCCGCCGGGACGGTTCCACGTAGGCCACGTTCCACGGTTCGGGACCAATTGCCCGCAAGAAGGTGTACGGACTCATCGTCCCGGCCCCCTTTTCCGTGTCGTAGGACTGCATCAGCATGCAACCCTGGCTCGCCCAGTACTTTTGAAGCGTGAAGATAATCTCTTGAACACTCAGTTTCTTTGCCATTGTCTTACTCCTTTCAAACGCAAAAACGCCCCCACAATCACCGGTTTAACCGATCATTGCAGGGACGAATAACTTCGCGGTTCCACCCTGCTTTCCCAGGGAGGTGGGACAGCTTCGTTAAGGCAACTCGGGAGTGCCACCAGGTTCACGTCCCCCGGGGCTTGCACCCTCCCCCGGTCGCTTCATGGACGGCTGAACCATCTTTTCCGTCATCGTTGCAGATCTTTAATTAACACTTTTTAATGATACGAACGTCACCTAGAAAAGTCAACTCCCGGCCGGCTTTTTTTCGTCGTCCGTCCCCGGATTCTTTCTGGCGGTCAAGAGCCGGTTGGTCCAGGAATCCATTTCGTTGATGAAGCGCTTGGACTTAAGGCGCAAGCCCAACTGGTCGTCGTAGATTTTGTCCAGCGTCCGGCCTAATTGACGCTTGGTCGCCTTGTCCACGTGTACCTGATCGACCTTGGCCAGGTTAAGGGTTGCAAACAGCCGGAGGTAGGCGACGGTTTTGGGGGTGAGGTGGAAGCGGTAGGGGTCCTCTGCAAAGTGATGTAGGCACAGCATCCCGCCCATCTTTTCCGAGTAATCCAGCGGCAAATCACTGCGCCCGCACACCACGCACCGGTCCCAGACCGGGGCGATCCCAAACCGGTTGAGGAGTTGGACCTCCAACACGTTCACGACCACCTGGGGGTCGCGCCCCGTGTTGATCAAGTTTAGGGCCGCCATCACCTGCTTGTACCAGCCGCCCAGCGCCCGCCCCTCTTCAAAGGCCTGGTCGACCAGCTCCAACAGGTAGGTGGCGTAGGCGTTGCGGTTTAAATCGGCGCCGATCCCGGTTAGGTGGTGGGTTTCTTGGGCCGAGACGATGTAAGACAAGCCCTCGTCGGTAAGCATCCCTACGTAGCTACCGTAGGTGAAGGGCAAAATGTCTGACGCCAACTTAAAGCCCTTGCGTTTGGCCCCGCGGACAAAAAACATCAGTGGGCCGCGCCGGTCCGTCAAAATCTTAACCAAGAGGTCGCGTTCCCGGTAGTCGCGCCGGTACATGATCACCCCTTCAAAGGGTTCGTTGACCCGGGCCATCTGAATTCCCCCTTAAAAAAGTGGGTGGGAAATAACCTCTTTGCCAGGCCGTGCTTAGACACTAGGCCCGCGGTTATTTCCCACGTTATCTGTCTAACATTTTCGAATACAATTAGTAATCCGTTTGCCGGTAACCGTAGTCCTTTAACATCGCCGACTTGTCGCGCCAGCCCGGCACCACCTTGACCCACAGCTGCAAGAAGACCTTGTCGCCTAAGAGGGCCTGAATGTCTTGGCGGGCCGCGGTGCCGATCTTTTTGAGCATCGAACCGCCCTTACCGATGATGATCCCCTTTTGGCCGGGGCGTTCAACGATAATGTTGGCCGAGACGTGGATCGTTTCATCATCTTCTCGTTGGATCGAGGTGACGTCAATCGCCACCGAGTGCGGCACTTCCTCCCTGGTATTTAAGAAGACCTTTTCGCGAATCATTTCCGCAATCACGAACCGTTCCGGGTGGTCGGACACCTGGTCGGCTGGGTAGTACTGCGGGCCGGTCGGCAGTTGGTCCACTAAGTCGTTAATCAGGGTGTTGACGTTGTTTCCCTGCAAGGCCGAGACCGGCACGACCTTTTTGAACGGCAGCGCCCCTTCGTATTGGGCGATGATGTCTGGTAAGTCGTTGGGGTTAACCTGGTCGATCTTGTTGACGACCAGGTAGATCGGCTGTTGCACCTTCTTTAAGCGCTCAATGATGAAGTTATCCCCAGCCCCCCGCTTTTCGTTTGCCGGCACCACGAAGAGAATGGCGTCGACTTCATCTAAGGCCGACAGGGCCGAGCGTTCCATAAAGTCGCCCAGGCGGGTTTGGGGCTTGTGAATTCCCGGGGTATCGATGAAGACGATCTGGGCCTCATCGCTAGTGTAGATCCCCTGAATCTTGTTCCGGGTGGTTTGGGCGACGTTGCTCATGATGGCCACCTTTTGGCCGACCATGTAGTTTAACAGGGTTGACTTGCCGACGTTGGGCCGGCCGATCAGGGCCACAAAGCCCGACTTGTAATTTGGATTATCCATTTGATCCTCGTTTCTAATTCAGTAGTTTTAATAGGTGGGGGACAAAGATTAAGAGGCCAACCACCACGGCAAAGGAGGCGGCACACAATACCGCCCCCGCCGCGACGTCCTTAGCGTGCTTGGCGTTTAAATCGAAGTGGTGGCGCACAATCAGGTCAACGAGGGCCTCCACCACCGTGTTGGTGAACTCCGCTGAGATGACCGTGAAGATCGCTAGCGCCAGCCACAGCCACTCCACGGTTGAAATGTGCAACCACCAGCCGCAAATCACGGCGAGCACGGCCGCCACTAGGTGGAAACGCATGTTGCGCTCTTGTTTAACCACTTGGCAAACGCCCGCCCAAGCATGGCGCAATGATTGGGCGAAGGTGTGGTTTTTTTCGGTTTGCTTACCGGCTGAGTCCGAGGCCATCTAAAATCTCCTCCTGAAGGGTAAACATCTTTTCCTCATCCGCCGGCTCCTCGTGATCGTAGCCGTTCAAGTGCAAGAAGCCGTGGACTAGTAAGTAACCCAGCTCACGGTCTGCCGAATGGTTCAAAAAGAGGGCTTGTTCGGCCACCTTATCAATTGAAATGACCAGGTCGCCTAGTTCAACGGGGAGCTCAGCGCGGATTTCTGCAGGCAGGTTAGCGAGGTCATCGTCGTCTTCAATCGCAAAGGAAATTACGTCGGTGGCCCGGTCAATCCCGCGGTAATCTCGGTTGAGCTCCCTGATCTCGGGATTTAAAACAAAGGTCAACGACATTTCGGCTTGCTCGGGGACGTCTAGTCGCTCCGCTGCTTGGGCCAAGACCTTCTCCGCTAGCCGTTCTTGATTGGGTTGTAACTTTCCTTCGGTATGATCACGCAACTGTAATTCCATTACTTATTCTCCCGCACCTGTTCTTCATCTTCTTCGTAGGCGGTAATGATCTTGGCGACAACTGGGTGGCGCACCACGTCGGCCGCCCCAAAGGTAACAAACTCGATCGACGAAACACCCCGCAGGATCCGCCGGGCGGCAATCAAGCCACTCTTAGCCCCACGCGGCAGGTCAATTTGGGAGACGTCACCGTTGACGACCATCTTGGAACCAAAGCCCAACCGGGTCAAGAACATCTTCATCTGGGCGTTAGTGGTGTTTTGCGCTTCGTCTAAAATCACAAAGGCGTTGTCTAAGGTCCGCCCCCGCATATAGGCCAGGGGGGCAATTTCAATCGTTCCCCGGTCCATTAAACGTTCGGTGTGTTCGGCCCCAAAAATCGAATTTAAGGCGTCGTAAATTGGCCGCAGGTAGGGGTCGACCTTTTCCTTGAGGTCCCCGGGCAAGAAACCGAGGCTTTCGCCGGCTTCCACCGCCGGCCGGGTCAGGATAATCCGTTCCACTTCCCCCCGCTTGAGGGCCGCCACGGCCATGGCCACGGCCAGGTAAGTCTTCCCGGTCCCGGCTGGCCCGATCCCAAAGGTAATGTCATTTTTCTTCATGGCGTGAACGTACTGGCGTTGACCAAAGTTTTTCACCCGGATGGCCTGCCCCTTACGGTCGTTGATGATCGTTTCCGAATAGAGGTCCTTGAAATACTCAAGGGTCCCCCGGTGGGCCATCTTCATCGCCGAGACGATGTCGGTTGACGAGATCTGAATCTTTTGTTCAATTAGTCCCACCAGTTGGTTTAATACCGCCTCGGTCAGGTGAACGTCCTCGACGTCCCCCTGGATCCGCAGCTGATCGCCAAAGGGGTTGATCGAAACGTTCATCCCCTCTTCTAGTAGGGCGACGTACTTATCTTGGGTCCCCAAGAGGGCCACTTCAATTTCCGGGCTGTCAATTTGAAAGTTAACGGCCAAAGTTTCGTTTTCGCTCAAAAACGGATTCTCCTTTACAACGCCAAGCGGCGCAAATGATTTCCTTAATTTTACCGCGGCCAAGCGCTTGGGTGCAAGATTTTGGCCGAAACTAAAGGGGCCCTGGCACGACCAACCTGGTCAAATGCGTGGCCCCCTCTCTAGTTGTTACTTGGCTTGCAAAGCGTCCTTGACGGTTTGGTTAACTAACTTCCCGTCGGCCTTGCCCTTCACCTTTGGCATGATGGCGCCCATCACCTTACCAAAGTCCTTCATGCTTTCGGCCCCGACCTGGGCGATCGTTTCGTTAACGACCTTAGCCACTTCGTCAGCCGACATTTGTTCCGGCATGTACTTAGCGACCACCGCTAATTCGTGGTTGGTTTGGTCAATCAAGTCCTGGCGCCCGGCGCTGGTAAATTCTTCCAGCGATTCCTTGCGTTGCTTGTATTCCCGGGCCAAGACAGCGTTTTCTTCGTCCGGCGTCAAATCGTGGCCCACGGCGATCTGTTCGTTTTGCACGGCCGCCTTTAACATCCGGACCACCGACAGGGTCGCCTTATCCTTTTCCTTCATGGCGGTAACCATGTCCTTGGAAAGTTGTTGTAATAAGCTCATCATCAATACCCCCATTTTATGTAAGAAAAAGCTCCCACCAGAAACCGGCGGGAGCTTTTCGCGACTAGTAACGACGGCGCTTGTTCTTGCGCTTCCGTGCCGCTTCAGACTTTAACTTACGCTTAACACTTGGCTTTTCGTAAAATTCACGCTTGCGGTATTCTTGCAGAGTCCCGTTACGTGAAACGGTACGCTTAAAGCGCCGAAGAGCATCGTCTAACGATTCATTCTTACGAACGATAGTTTTTGACATTGTAAAATTCCCTCCCTCCGAGCTTAAGATCGTACTGTCATGACCAAGTTTTCCTGGTCTTTCCACTACAATGACCATTATAAACAAGCACTAATTCACCGTCAATCAATTTTTTAGGCGTTTTCAGGATTTTCTTTCATCAGGTAGTCCAACAGCCGGTTCATGACGGCCTGGTTGTCCGCCGGAACCCCGTGGTTGACGATTTCTTCCGCAGTCTGGTTTAAAACTGACCCGTTAGCGTAGGCCCCGTCGTTAGCGCACATTTCTCGTACGTTCAATTCTAAGGGCTCCAAGTGAAACTGCAGGCCAATCGCCAGGTCCTGGTAGACAAAGCCCTGTTCCTGCAGGTACTTGGATGAATAAAGCAGGTCCGCCCCTTCTGGGATCGTGAACATCTGCTGGTGCCAGTGCAGTGGCGTAGCAACCTCCGGCAGGCCGGCGATCCGGTCGCTTTGGCGGGTCACTTCTAGCCAACCGACTTCCTTAGCCGGGGCGTCTTGAACTCGCCCGCCCAAAATTAACGAGATTTGTTGGGCGCCAAAGCAGGCCCCGAAGACCGGCTTCTTCGCCGTTAGCATTCCCTTGATCAGGGCCCGTTCGTCTTTAATCCATTGGTCGTCATCGTTGGGGCTAGCCGGGCTGCCCAAAACAACTAACAGGTCGGTTTCATCAACGGTTGGCAAGAGGCCAAAGTCGTTGTGGTGGTAGATGGTAACAGTCGCCTGGTGGGCGTTGGCCCAATTTAAGATGGCCCCTGGTCCTTCGTCACTGACGTGTTGTAAAACGTTAAGTCGCATGTGCGTTCCTCCGGATAAAGTTTTCTCCATTATACTCACCGCCCCGCCACGGTGCCACTAGGGAATTAACTAAAAGAAAGAAGTGCGGACCAACCTCCTCGGCAGGCCGTGGGCTAAGGATAGGTCGGGGGTTGATGCGGCACGCATCGTTCTCCGGCCGGACTTAGCCACTAGGCCTGCGGTTGGGGAGCACGTTATCGGAAGTGCGGACCAGCCAAAAAATAGCCGTCAGGCGTCGTTTCAAACGACACCCACGGCTATTTCTACTATTGCTTGTTTGGTTATTCGGCTTCCTTTGGCGCCTCTTCAACGTTTAGGTGCAAGACCTCCAGTTGTTCATCGTCAACCGTGCCCGGGGCGGCGGTCAGCGGTTCAACGGCCTTGGAGTTCTTCGGGAAGGCGATCACGTCGCGGATCGAGTCGGCGTGGGCCAACAGCATTACCCAACGGTCGAGCCCAAAGGCCATCCCACCTTCTGGCGGCATCCCGTTTTCTAAGGCCTTAATCAAGAAGCCAAAGCGGGCCTGGGCGGCTTCCTTGGTGTAACCGAGGGCCTTGAAAACTTTTTCTTGCACTTCTGGGTCGTGGATACGGATCGAACCACCACCGATTTCGTTCCCGTTTAAGACGATGTCGTAGGATTGGGCGTGGGCCTGGTGCGGGTCCTCGCCCTCTTCTAAGTACTCAAGGTCGTCTTCGTTTAACATCGTGAACGGGTGGTGAGCGGCGATCCACTTACCAAAGCCTTCGTCGTATTCAAACATCGGCCAGTTAATTACCCAGAGGTAGTTGAACTTGTTTTCGTCAATCAAGTCTAGTTCCTTGGCAATGCTTTCACGCAGGTAACCCAAGGAGTCGCAGACTACGTGGAAGGAGCCGGCCACGAAGAGGACCAGGTCCCCTACCTTGGCGCTTAAACGTTCATTAAGGGCGTTGGCGTCGTCATTTAAGAACTTGGCTACCGGACCGTTGTAACCCTCTTCGGTCACCTTCACCCAGGCTAAGCCCTTAGCGCCGTAGCGCTTGATGTAATCTTCTTTTTTGGTGATGTCCTTGCGGGAGTACTTGTCGGCACCCCCCGGGACCACGATCGCCCGGACAAAGTTGCCGTCCGCCACCGTTGCCGAAAAGACCTTAAACGAGGAGTCCTTAACCAGGTCGGAGACGTCTTGAATCAGCATCTCAAAGCGGGTATCCGGCTTATCGGAACCGTACTTGTCCATCGCCTCTTGCCATTCCATGCGCGGGAACGGGGTTGGCACGTCCACGCCAACGGCTTCTTTCATCACCCGCTTGATCAACCCTTCGGCCATTGCTTGAATTTCTTCTGGTTCGGCAAAGGACATTTCGGTGTCGATCTGGGTGAATTCCGGTTGGCGGTCACCACGCAGGTCTTCGTCGCGGAAGCACTTAGCGATTTGGTAGTACTTGTCCACCCCGGCGGCCATCAGGAGTTGCTTGAAGAGTTGCGGCGACTGTGGCAGGGCGTAGAAGTGACCCGGGTAAACCCGGGACGGCACGATGTAATCGCGGGCCCCTTCCGGCGTTGAGCGGGTCAGTTCCGGCGTTTCCACGTCCAAGAAGTCGTTGTTATCAAAGTAGTTGTGAACAATTGAGGTTACCTTGGACCGTAACTTCAAGTAGTTCATCATCTTTGGCCGGCGTAAGTCGACGTAACGGTACTTCAAGCGCAGGTCTTCGGAGGCGTCGACGTCGTCTTGGACTTCAAACGGCGGGGTCTGGGACTTGGCCAGGATCTTAGCTTCCTTAACCTCAATTTCAATCTTCCCGGTCGCAATGTCCGGGTTGACTTCGGCTCGGGCGCGGACCAGCCCGCGGGCCTCTAAAATGTATTGGTTACGGGCCTGGTTAGCCACTTCAAAGGCCGCCTGGTCTTCTTCTTCGTTAAAGACCAGTTGGACAATCCCTTCCCGGTCCCACAGGTCGATAAAGATCAAGCCCCCGAGGTTACGGCGCTTAGCCACCCACCCCTTAACAACAACTTCTTGGCCGATTTGTTCTTCGCTCGTGCGGCCAGCGTAATTGGTTCGCTTCATGAGTTAACCTTCCTCCACGTGTTCTTGATAAACCTTACCAAAGTCTGCTAAGCAGTCTGCCAGGGGAACGGAGACTTCCTTACCGGTTGCCATCACCTTAAAGTGGACCGTTCCCTCTTCGATTTCGCGTTGGCCGACCGTCAACGTTACCTTGGCGCCTTCCTTGGCCGCCGTCTTGAACTGGGCCTTTGGCTTACGGTTTAGGTAGTCGCGTTCGGCCACCAGCCCGTCATCCCGGGCGGCGGTTACCAGCCGGAAGCTCTCCAGGTTGGTCGCTTCGCCGATCCCGACCACGTAAACGTCTAAGCCGTCTTCCGTTGGCAGTTCGACCCCTTCGTCGCCCAGCAGCAAGATCAGCCGTTCCAGACCAATCCCGAAGCCGACGCCGGGTTCGTCCGGGCCCCCGAGTTCTTCCACCAGTCCTGAGTATCGGCCCCCACCGCAGATGGTGGTGTAGCCGTGGCCCAGTGACTTGGCCTTAACCATTACTTCAAAGATGGTGTGGTTGTAGTAATCCAGGCCCCGGACCATCGTAGCGTCAACTACATAGTCGATCCCCAGACTGTCTAACATTTCCTTGACCTGATCAAAACGTTCTGCGGCCGCCGGGGTCAAGTAATCAAGGATTGACGGGGCGTTTTCCACGAATTGCTGGTCGCGTTCGTCCTTAGAATCGAGCACCCGCAGCGGGTTCTTTTCCAGCCGTTCCTTGGAGTCTTCACTCAATTCATCGTAGTGGGGCTTTAAGTAGTCGATCAACGCCTGGCGGTAGTTGGCCCGGCTTTCCTGGTCCCCCAAAGAGTTAACGGCCACCCGCAAATCAGAGAGGCCGAGCTTTTTAAAGAACCGCAGAGCCATCGTGATGACTTCCACGTCCACGGCCGGGTTGTCGGCCCCAAAGGCTTCCACCCCAATCTGGTGAAATTCACGTTGGCGCCCCGATTGCGGCCGTTCGTAACGAAACATTGGTCCGATGTAGTAGACCTTGTAAGGCTTATTAAATTCCGGGCCGTACAGCTTATTTTCGACAAAGGCCCGCACGACGCCGGCCGTTCCTTCCGGGCGCAGGGCGATGTGGCGATCCCCCTTATCCTTGAAGTCGTACATTTCCTTGGTCACCACGTCGGACGTGTCACCGGCCGAACGGGAGAAGATGTCGTAGGATTCAAAGAGCGGTGTTCGAATTTCTCGGTAGCCATAAGTTTTAAAAATTTGGCGGGCTTGGCCTTCAACGTATTGCCAGGTTTGACTATCCCCTGGCAAGATGTCGGCCGTCCCTTTTGGCCGTTGGTAGCGCATGTGTTTCCTCCTCAGGCTCTCAACAAAAAAAGCACCCCTGCAAAAGACAAGGGTGCAAAATGCACGGTACCACCTTGGTATCAACTCGTGGGTAACGCCGAATACTCAGCGGGGCAAACGCCCAGTCTCCAAAGGGTCACTCAACCAGCGCACCGGTGGGTCTTGCACCACCACCCACTCGCTATCCCGGGCCGGTTGATCATTCTTTTTCATTGACAGTCTTAATTAAATTTACTTCTCTTACCTTACTCGGCAACTGGGCCGCCGTCAAGCGTTGGCCGCGCCTTTTTAAAGCCTTCACAAAATCCACCTTCTTTTAACCATTATTGGTGGTAAGATTTACGATAATACTTTTAAATTCGAGGGGATGGATTCGATGTTTTTAATTGACACCAGTCGCAACGGCCAGCCCGTTTATAACGCCTTGGTTAACCAGTCGTTGGACGCTTACTTGATCAACGGCCTCCACTTAGAGGGGCACGGCCTGATTTGTTACATCAACGACCCGGCCGTCATCATTGGTCGCTACCAAAACGCCTACGCCGAGGTTAACCTCAATTATATGAAGGAACATCAAATTCAACTCGTGCGCCGGACCAGCGGCGGTGGCGCCGTCTACCACGACCGGGGCAACGTCATCTTTGAAAACATCGTCGTGGGCGACACCAGCGGCTTTCGTGATTTTCAACGGGTCGGCGCCCCGATTGTCGACGCCCTCCACGACCTGGGGATTAAGGATGCCGAGGTCCGGGGCCGCAACGACATGGCTATCGACGGTAAGAAATTCTCCGGCATGGCGATGGTCAAAAAGGGCGATGCCTATGCAGCCGGGGGGACCCTGATGTTTGACCTCAACGGTGAAGTTGCCAGCACCGTTTTGACTCCCGACATCGGGAAGTTGGAAGCCAAGGGAATCAAATCGGTGGACGCCCGGATCACCAACATCAAGCCCTACCTGCCCGCACAATACCAATCTTGGACCAGCGAGGACTTCAAAAACCACCTGCTCTGCCACCTCTTTGGCGTTGAGCGCCTAGCAGACATTCCGACCTACCACTTAACCGACCAGGATTGGGCGGCCATCGACGCCCGGTTGGATAACTTGTACGGTACCGACGAGTGGAACTACGGCCACAACCCGGGCTTCTCCCACTACGTTTCCCACCACTTCCCGATCGGTACGGTCTCGTTTAACTTCAACATCGAAAACCGCCACATCTCAGAAATCCGCCTCTTCGGCGACTTCTTCACCACCGGCGACCCCCACCTAATCGAGGCGGCCCTGGTCGGCGTCGAATACAGCGCCGAGGCGATTAAAGCCGCCCTGAGTAAGGTCGACATCGAACGGAACCTCAGTGCTGTTTCAGTCGACGAGCTGACCGCCCTGCTTATGCGGGTCCTTTAATTCATTAATCAAATTTGTCACTGCGGAGGTTATCATTATCAAAACGCTACGTCACTCACGGTGGGCAATCCTCACCGTGCTCATTGTCATTCTCGTCGCCATTGCCCTGGTCTTTAAGTTGACCAATTCCGACACCCAATCCGGTTCGCTCTTTAGTTCCGGGCAGTTGTCGATCAACCCCAGCAAGGTTACCGTGCGCAAGGGCCCGGGGCTCGATTACTCTAAGGTCAAAGTTTCTAAGACCTTTCAGTCCAAGATCTTACAAAAGCGCAACGGCTGGCTAAAGGTCCGCCTGGCTAACAACAAGACCGCTTGGGTCCCGTCCTGGCAGGCCGAAAACACGGTTGCGAAAACGGCGGCCACCAAGTTAGCTAACGCCACGATCGTCATTGACGCCGGCCACGGGGGCAACGACTCCGGGGCCCTGTACGACGAAAGTGAAACCTCTTCTTATTACATGGAAAAAACCTACACCCTCAAGTTAGCGAAGTTAGTGGCCAAAGAGCTCCGGGCCCGGGGTGCGCGGGTCATCTTAACCCGGGATAACGACCGCTACGTCGACCTCAAGTCCCGCCCGCAAACGGCCGAGAACATCCACGCCGACGCCTTTATTTCCTTTCACTTTGACTCCTCACCGTACGCAAACGAAGGGACTGGGGTGACCACTTACTACTACCACAAGGGTAACAACAGCAAGAAGCTCGCCTCGGCCATCAACAGCCAGTTTAACAACTTACCGCTGCGCAACAATGGGTTCGACTTCGGTGACTTCTTAGTCCTCCGTGATAACACCCGCCCGGCGATCCTGTGTGAAATGGGCTACATCAACACCGATCAGGACTTCAAGCAGATTACCAGTTCCACTTACCGCACCAAGGTCGCTAAAGACATCGTCAACGGGTTAGATAAATACTTCAAGGAAGTGAACTAAAATGGATCAAACCTGGCTCAACCAACTGCCGCTCCCCGAACCACTAACTAGCTGGCAACCGGTCAGCGGTGGCGATATTAACTTGGCCTTCCGGCTCCAAACGGCCACCCAGACCTACTTCATGAAGGTGCAGCCCCAGCAGCCAGCCTCCTATTTTGCCCACGAAATTAACGGGCTAAAGCAACTGGGCCAAGCCGTCAACGTCCCCCACCCCCTTTTTAACGGCCAAATTAAGGGCGACGCCTTTTTAATCCTCAACTGGCTAGACGAAGGCCACGGGGCGCAAGCCGACCTCGGTCAGGCCGTCGCCAGACTCCACCAAGTGCACCACGACCAGTTTGGCTTCTTTGAAAACCACCACACCAAGGCCCTGGTCAAGGACAACTCCTTTAACCCCTCCTGGGCCGACTTCTACCTCCACCAGCGCCTGGAGCCGGAAGTAGCGACAGCCGTCGCGGCGGGCCGGTGGAACGACTGGCGCAACGCCCACTTCAAACGGATGGCCGCCCAGTTTGTCACCGACTGTCAGCAGCGGACGATCACGCCTTCGCTGTTGCACGGCGACCTCTGGGCGGGCAACTTCATGTTCACCGCCGACGGGACGCCCACCCTGATCGACCCCGACGCTGTCTTTGGCGACCGCGAGTTTGACCTGGCGATGACGACCATTTTCGGCGGCTTCCGCCAGGCCTTTTACCAGGCATACCAAGCCGCCTACCCCCTAGATGCGGGCTGGCAAACCCGCCTGCCCTACTACCAATTCTACTACCTGTGCATGCACCTAATCTTATTTGGTGAGGGCTACGGGCCGGCGGTTGACCGGATCTTAGAGCAATACTAAAGAAGGGTAACTAAGCACCCAAAAGACAGCAAGAGGCTGGAACCACGTGGCTCCAGCCTCTTTTTTGGAATTATTAACTACCGGTTATTTCCCACTCCCCCGCAGCTTTTCGGCGACCACGGCAATGTCTTGGGGCAGCGTGGTGCAACACCCCCCAATGATTGCGGCGCCGGCCGTTATCCAATCGTCGATCTCGTCAACAAAGCGGGGCGTCCCCTCTTCAAAGCGCCACTGCTTGACGGTCGGGTCGTAGGTCGCCCCCGAGTTCGGGTAGACGATCACCGGCTTGTCGGTGACCCCCTTAATCGCCTTGATTGCCGGGGTGACCAGGTCTAAGCCAACGCAGTTAACCCCGACGGCAAAGACCTGGGGGTCCTTAGTGACGACCTGAACCGCTTCTTTTAAGCTCGTTCCGTCGCTCAGGTGCTCGGCGTCCCGTAGCGAGAAGCTGACGTAAACCGGCATCGTGGGCTCGAGCGTCTTTAAAAGGGCGAGGATGGCCACGACCTCGGTCAACTTAGGCTGGGTCTCGAGCGCCAGGCAATCGACCCCGGTCGCCAAAATGGCCGCCAGCCGCGGTAAGTGAAAGTTTTGTAACTGGATGGCGGTCAGATCGTAATCGCCCCGGTATTCGCTCCCGTCAGCCAGGTAGGCCCCGTACGGCCCGATCGAACCGGCAACGTAGTTATGCTTACCGGTTTCCTTCTCGTAATCGTCCCGGGCCTGGTTGGCGAGCTGAACGGCTCGTTTGATTAAATCGCGGGCCTCCTCCTCACTTAACCCGTGGCGCACCAGGGCGTCGACGTTGGTTTGATAGGTGTCCGTGATCGTCAAATCGGCACCGGCCTTGAAGTAACCCAGGTGGACCTGGTAGACCAAGTCCGGGTTATCGATTAAGGTTTGGGCAGTCCAGAGGTCACTATTGGTCTTGGCCCCGGCCACCTCCAGGGGCGTTGACATGGAGCCGTCCAAGACGAGCGGTCCCTGAGCTAATCTTTCTAAAAGTTTCATTTCCGCACCGGCTTTCTAGTGTTATACTAAACGAATTGTAATAGTTTTTTAATTAAAATACAAGGATTGGGATGATGCACTGTGAAAATTGAACCAAGCAGCAAGGTCGAACACTTAGAGCGTAAGATGGAGGCCCGCCACATCCAGATGATCTCGCTGGGCGGGGTGATCGGGACCGGGCTCTTCCTGAGCTCGGGTTACACGATTAACCAGGCCGGCCCGGTCGGCACGATCATCGCCTACGCGGTTGGCGCCGTGTTGGTCTACGCCGTCATGTTGTGCCTGGGCGAACTATCGGTGGCGATGCCTTACACCGGCTCCTTTCACGTTTACGCCCGTGAACTGATCGGCCCGGCCACCGGTTTGACGGTCGCCCTCTTGTACTGGCTAACCTGGACGATCGCACTGGGGTCGGAGTTTACGGCCGCCGGGATCATCATGAAGGAATGGTTCCCCCACGTGCCGACTTGGTACTGGAGCCTGGCCCTGATCATTTTGATTCTCCTTTCCAACATCTTCACCGTCCGGATCTTTGCCGAAAGCGAGTTTTGGTTCGCCGCCGTCAAGGTCTTGGCGATCGTCGCCTTCATCGTTTTGGGGGCGCTAGCAATCGTTGGCCTGATCCCCGTCCAGGGCTACACCCACGCCCCGGGGCTGACGAACCTGACCAAGGACGGCCTCTTTCCGACCGGGATCGGCGGGGTCCTCACCACCATGCTGACGGTTAACTTCGCCTTTTCCGGTACCGAGTTGATCGGGATCACGGCCGGCGAAGCTAAGGACCCGGAAAAGACCCTCCCCAAGGCGATCCACACCACCCTGTGGCGGCTGGTCCTCTTCTTCATCGGCTCGATGGTCGTGATGGCGGCCCTGATCCCTTACAAACAGGCCGGCGTCACCCAGAGTCCCTTTGTCCACGTCTTCTAGATGATGGGGATCCCCTACGCCGCCGACATCATGAACTTCGTCGTCTTGACGGCGATCATTTCGGCGGCTAACTCCGGCCTGTACGCTTCAACGCGGATGCTGTGGTCACTGGGCAACGAAGGGACCATTCCGCGCATCTTTGCCGCCACCAACGCCCACGGCACCCCGGTCTTAGCCGTCATATTCAGTATGCTCGGTGGGATCTTATCGCTTTTGTCCAGCGTGTATGTGGCCGGCACGATCTACTTAGTCCTGGTTTCGATCTCCGGGTTGGCGGTGGTGATCGTTTGGATGGCAATTGCGATTTGCCAACTTAACTACCGGCGCCGTTTCTTAGCGGCGGGCCACTCGGTCGACGAACTGAAGTACCGAACCCCTTGGTACCCGGTCGTCCCCTGGTTCGCCTTTTTAGCCAGCCTGGCCTCTTGCCTACTAATTTGGTTCGACCCTTCCCAACGGGTCGCCCTCTACTGGACGGTGCCGTTTGTCGCCCTTTGTTACGGTGGTTACTACCTTGCCCGCTTCCTCAAACGGAGAGGGGCGCTGCCAGCATCACCCAAAAATCGTCACTAAATCTCTATTGACATTTGATTAAAATGGCGATTTAATTAGGGTCTGTCTTAAAACAAGCTTTTTAGCCAAAGTTCCGGTATATTCTGGTTAAAAAACAAGAAATGAGGAATCACCGCATGACTAAGCCTCCATTAACCACTAATCGACACGCCATCTCTGATGAAAAGTGGCAGCAAATTGAAAAGCTCTTTCCCGCCTATACCACTGGTCGACCACCCAAGTTAAGTAATCGAGCGGCTTTAAATGCCGTGCTCTGGCAACTCAAGGTCGGCTCACCCTGGCGAGACTTGCCTACCGAGTTTGGTTCTTGGAAAACCGTTTATAGCCGGTTCCGAAAGTGGACGGATAGTGGTCTCTTCGAACAGATCTTCAAAATCATTTGTGAGGACGACGATCCCGACATGGAGAATGTCAGCCTGGACTCGACGACCATTCGGGTCCATCAAAAGGGCACTGGGGCTCAAAAAAATCCCGCTGCACAGTAGAAAATCAAGCGATCGGCCGCAGTGCCGGGGGTCTCACGACCAAAATTCATGTCGTCGTTGATGGCCTGGGGAACCCGCTCAAAATGAGCCTCACGGGTGGTCAAGTTCACGACAGTCAAGTTGCGCAACCCTTAATCAGTCAGTTAAAAATTGCCGGCGTCAATGTGATTGCGGATAAAGCCTATGGCAGTGAGGATTTTCGCCAATACTTGGAAGCTGAGGAAGGCACCTATACCATTCCGCCCAAGAGTAACGCTAAAGAGAAATGGCCGGTGGACTACTACGTGTATCGTGAACGGCACTTAATTGAAAACTTCTTCAATCAACTGAAGAACTTCTGGCGAATTGCGACCCGCTATGACAAGTTAGCTCACGTTTATTTAGGGTTATGTCCGTATAATTGGTGTAAATTCTAAATAGGACTTTGTGAAATCTGAAAGGAACTTCATTATGCCAAAAGTTGAATTAAATTTAGAGGATGACGAATTAAAGGAGCTATTACTAGGTGAT
>SKEM01000582.1_pt2 | contig 21847 bp, 16 predicted proteins | sample 4826731 | NCBI WGS metagenome assembly SKEM01 (sample SAMN11008809, study PRJNA524170) | human gut metagenome | biome: Human fecal sample; material: Feces; isolation source: fecal sample from pouch patient p37 | host: Homo sapiens | place: Israel: Tel-Aviv | collected 2015-07-27
CGCCGCCCGGAGCGTTCCGGGAGGCGCCGTCGTCCATGCCCTGTCGGGGCCGGCGTCAGCGCCCGAGGCGGCGCTCGCGGTGCGCGTAGTCGCGCAGGGCGCGCAGGAAGTCGATGCGCCGGAAGTCCGGCCAGTAGACCTCGCAGAAGTAGTACTCGGAGTGGACGGACTGCCACAGGAGGAAGCCGGAGAGCCGCTGCTCGCCGGAGGTGCGGATGACGAGCTCGGGGTCGGGCTGGCCCTTGGTGTAGAGGTGCGCCGTGACGTCCTCCTCGGAGAGGGACTCGGCGACCTGCTCGAGGGTGTCTCCCGCGGCGGCGCGCTCGCGGAGGATCTCGCGGACGGCGTCGGCGATCTCCTGGCGGCCGCCGTAGCCGACGGCGACGTTGACCTGCATGCGCGCGTCGGGGTCTTCGGCGCCGTCGTTGGCGGACTCGACGGCGGCGCAGAGGCGGTCCGCGACGGGTGCGGGGAGGAGATCGACGACGCCGACGAGGCGCAGCCGCCACTGCTTGTCGGAGGCGAGCTCCTCGACGGCGTGGGCGATGATGTCGAGGAGGGGCGAGAGCTCGGCGGGGTCGCGGTTGAGGTTGTCGGTGGAGAGCATCCACAGGGTGACGACCTTGACGCCGGCGTCGTCGGCCCAGCCGAGGAACTCGGCGATCTTGTCGGCGCCGCGCTTGTGCCCCTGAGCGGTGCCGAAGCCCATGGCCTTGGCCCAGCGGCGGTTGCCGTCGAGGATGACTCCGACGTGGGCGGGGGTGCGGTCGTTGTCCGTCTGCGCGATGAGCCGGCGCTCGTAGAGCTCGTAGACGAGGTTGTCGCCTGCCATGCCTCTCCTCGGGTCCGGTGGTCGGCGCGCGGCGCCTCAGGGTGGCCGCGTCGGACTGCTGGGACAACCGTAGCGCGGCCCTGTTGCTCGCAGGGTGCGAGGAGGAGACTCTCGGCACGTGGGGGTGACGCCGAACCTACGGTCGCGTAACCTACGGAAGCGTAACCTTCGGGTCGCACCCGCTCACCCACCGCAGGAGGACCACCGTGAGCCCACACGCAGCAACGCGCGGCCGAGGCGCCCGCCTCGCCGAGGACGTCCGCGACGCCGCCTCGGAGGCGACCTCCCGCGCGGCCGGCGCCGCCGGCTCCGTCGCGTCCGCCGCCGCCGAGGCCGCGGCCGCCGTCCTCGCCTCCAAGCCGCGCCTGCGCGGGTGGATCCACGCCTGCACCGCGCCCCTGGCACTCGCCGCCTGCATCGTCCTCACGGTCCTCGCGCCCGGAGCGGGCCTCACCTGGGCCTGCGCCGCCTACCTCGCGTGCTCCCTCGTCCTCTTCGCGAACTCGGGCGTGTACCACCTGTCCAACGGGCACTTCCCCACGCGCGTCACCACGGTTCTCCAGCGCTTCGACCACGCCAACATCTACCTGCTCATCGCCGGCACCTACACGCCGCTGAGCGTCGCGCTCCTCGCCCCGGGCACGGCGCGGCTCGTGCTCGCGATCGTGTGGGGCGGTGCGCTCGCCGGCATCGTCACCACCCTCGTGTGGCGGACCGCCCCGCGCTGGTTCGCCACCCTCCTCTACGTCATCCTCGGCTGGGTGGCGATCTGGTTCCTGCCGTCCTTCTGGCGGGCCGACGGCGCCGCCGTCGTCTGGCTCATCCTGGCCGGCGGCATCGTCTACACGGTCGGCGGAGCGGTCTACGCACGCCGGTGGCCGGACCCTGCCCCGCGCTGGTTCGGCTTCCACGAGATCTTCCACGTGTGCACGGTCCTCGCCTGGGCCTGCCAGTGCGTCGCCTGCTACATCGCCGTCCTGGGCTGAGCGCGAACCGTCCCTGAACCGCCGCTCGACACCGCTCCCCCGGCGCTAGCCTGCCTCCAACCACTCGACGACGCCGTCGCCGTCGCCCCGTCCCGGCAGGAGGACCCCATGGGCAGGAACAAGAACAAGAAGGACTCCGCCGAGGCCACCGTCAACGCGGACCTGTGGAGCGAGGACCCCCGCGAGGCCCTGCGCGTCGGCCCCGACTTCCACCTCGCCTCGATCGACCGCGCCTCCACCCCCGGCTGGGACGGCGACGAGGACGACGCCGTCGCCTACCAGACGGCGATCACCCCGCTGCTCGCCACGCTCCAGGAGCGGCTCTTCGCCGCCTCGAAGGAGGGCTCCACCAAGCGGGTCCTCATCGTCGCGCAGGGCCTGGACACGGCGGGCAAGGGCGGCATCGCCCGTCACGTCATCGGGCTCGTGGGCCCGCAGGGCGTCGAGCTCACCGCCTTCAAGGCGCCCACGGAGGAGGAGAAGGAGCACGACTTCCTCTGGCGCATCCGCAAGGCCGTGCCCGACGCCGGCTACATCGGCTACTTCGACCGCTCCCACTACGAGGACATCCTCGTGCCGGGCGCCAACGGCCAGCTCGACGACGCCGCCTTCGACGAGCGGGTCGAGCAGATCCGCGCCTTCGAGCACGAGCTCGTCGAGTCCGGCACCGCGATCATCAAGATCGCCCTCATGGTGTCCTACGAGGAGCAGGGCCTGCGGCTGCTCGAGCGCGTCGACCGGCCGGACAAGCACTGGAAGTACTCGACGAACGACATGTCGGTGCGCGGCCAGTGGTTCGACTACCAGGCGATCTACCAGCGCATGCTCACCGCGACCTCCTTCGACGAGGCCCCGTGGCACCTCGTCCCGGCGGACAACAAGTGGTACTCGCGCGTCGCCGTCACCGAGATGCTGCTGCGCACGCTCGCGGACCTCGACATCCCGTGGCCCGAGGGGAGGTTCGACGTCGACGCGGAGCGCGAGCGCGTCCGCGCCACGATCTCGGACGAGGCGCTCGCCGGCTACGACAAGAAGCTGACGGCCAGGCTCGCCAAGGTCTCCGGCCGGATCGCCGCGGTCGACGAGGCCGCCAAGGAGATCCAGGCCGAGGGCGAGGACGACGCGCCCGGCTCCGCCAGCAGCCTGGCGAAGGCGCCCGTGGGGGCCGCGTCGAGGAAGGGCGCGAAGGCCAAGCGCTCCGGCGCCAAGGGCTCCGAGCCCAAGGCCCCGAGGTCCTCCAAGCGCACCAAGAGCGCGAAGGGCTCGAAGGACTCCGCCGCCGGGGCCGGCGCCGCCGCGTCGCGGAAGCCGGGCAAGAAGGCCGCGAAGTAGCACCGGGCGGTAGACTCGCCCACCTGACACGGGCCGGGGCCGCGTGCGCCGTCGCCGACCTCGACGGCGTCGGCGCCCTGACCGACCGGCGGAGTCCCCTCGGGGCCGCCGCCGCCCCGAAGCAGAACACCGAGGAGGAACCATGGCCGACGAGACCACGGAGAACACCGAGCAGCAGGGCACCTGGCTCACCCAGGAGGCCTTCGACCGCCTCACCGAGGAGCTCAAGCGCCGCCAGGAGACGGACCGCAAGGAGATCGCGCAGCGCGTCGAGGCCGCCCGTCAGGAGGGCGACCTGCGCGAGAACGCCGGCTACCACGCCGCCCGCGAGGAGGCCGCGCTCAACGAGGCCCGCATCGTCCAGCTCACCGAGATGCTCGAGAACGCGCAGATCGGCGAGGTCGCCGACGACGGCCGCGTCTCCGCCGGCATGATCGTCACCGCGAAGGTGGCCGGCAAGGAGCAGGCCTTCGCGCTGGGCGGCCAGGAGATCACCGCGGACGTCCCCGAGGGCGTCAAGGTCTTCTCCCCCGACGCGCCGCTCGGCAAGGCCCTCATGGGTCACAAGGCCGGCGAGACCGTCTCCTACGCCGCGCCGAACGGCAAGGAGATCAAGGCCGAGATCCTGGACGTCAAGAAGCTCTGACGCTCCCCTGACGCCGACGACGGCGGCCGGCCCCGGGCAGGACGCGCAGGAGCCGTCCCCGGACGGCAGCCGGCTGGGGCGGGGCTGCGCCTCAGACCTCCGGGGGCTCCTCGACGGTCCCGTCCGGGCCGTCGTGGCGCACCCCGACCGGACGCTCCGGGCGCCCGGCGAGGCGCTGGGAGACCGCCTTGGTGACGCCGTCGCGCATGGTGATGCCGTACAGGGCGTCCGCGACCTCCATCGTGCGCTTCTGGTGCGTGATGACGATGAGCTGGCTGGACTCGCGCAGCTCGGTGAAGATGTCGAGGAGGCGCCCGAGGTTCGTGTCGTCGAGGGCGGCCTCGACCTCGTCCATGACGTAGAACGGCGAGGGGCGGGCCTTGAAGATCGCGACGAGGAGCGCGACCGCGGCCAGGGAGCGCTCGCCGCCGGAGAGCAGTGAGAGGCGCTTGACCTTCTTGCCGGCCGGGCGCGCCTCGATCTCGATGCCGGTGGTGAGCATGTCCTCGGGATCGGTGAGGACGAGACGTCCCTCGCCGCCGGGGAAGAGGCGGTCGAAGACGAGGGCGAACTCCCTGGCCGTGTCCTCGTAGGCCTGGGCGAAGACCTCCTGGACGCGGGCGTCGATCTCCTCGACGATCGCGAGGAGGTCGGCGCGGGACTGCTTGAGGTCGGCGAGCTGCTCGGCGAGGAACTGGTGGCGCTGCTCGAGGGCGGCGTGCTCCTCGAGGGCGAGCGGGTTGACCTTGCCGAGGCGGGCGAGGTCCTTCGTGGCCTTGGCGAGGCGCTTCTCCTGCTCGGCGCGCACGTAGGGACGGCCCGTGACGCGGCGGCGCGGCGCGACGGCGGCGTCATCCTCGTGCTCGTCGTCGGCGGCCGGGTCCTCGTCCCCGGCGGGGTCGGCCCCGTTCCCCGCGGCGCGGTCGACCTCCTCGGTCTTCTCCGCCTCGGCCTCCTGGGCCTCGAGGAGCTCCTCGGTGACCTCGGGGACGAGCATGTGCGGCCCGTACTCCTCGACGAGGGGCTCGAGCTCGAGGCCGAGCTCGCTCATGGCGCGGTCGGCGAGGGCCTGGAGTCGCGTGCGCTGCTCGGCGCGGGCGATCTCGTCGCGGTGGGCGGCGTCGGTGAGGCGGGAGAGCTCGCTCGTGAGGCCGTCGAGCTCCTCGCGGATGGCGCTCGTGGCGGCGATGGCCTCGCTGCGGTCGGACTCGATGCGGGCGCGCTCGCGCTGGGCCTCCTCGACGCTGCCGCGGGCGGCCGCGGCAGCGTCGCGGGCCTGGTCGCGCACGTGGGAGGCGATCGTGAGGCGGGCGGTGCGGCGGGCCTCGGCGCGCTCGGCGGCGGCGCGCTGCTCCCGTTCGCGGCGGGCGGCGGCCCGCAGGGAGTCGGCGCGGCCGCGGCCGGAGCGCTCGCGCTCCTCGGCGGTGCGCAGTGCGAGGCGGGCCTCGGTCTCGGCGGCGCGGGCGTCGCGGGCGGCGGCGACGGAGGCCTCGCGCTCCTTGCCGGCGACGGCGATGGCGGCCTCGAGGTCGGAGGGCGCGCTCCGCTCCCCCGCGGTGCCGGCGGCGCCGTCCTCGATCTCGGCGAGGGCGGCGGTGGCGGAGGCGAGCTCGGTGGTGCGCTGGGACGCCTCGTTCTCGGCGCGCTCGAGGACGCGACGGGCGCGGCCGGCCTCGTCCTCCGCGGCGCGGACGGCGCTCGTGAGGCCGGCGAGCGCCTCGGCGGCGCGGGCGGCCTCGGCGTCGGCGGCGCGCAGGGCGGCGAGGGCCTCGCTCACGACGCGGCGGGCGGTCTCCTCGCCGTGGCGCGCCTCCTCGAGGGCGGCGTCGGCGTCGGCCTCGGCACGGGCCGCGGCCTCGGCGCGGTCGGCGGCGTCCTCGTGGGCGGCGGCGAGCTCGAGGACGGAGGAGGTGCCGCGTCCGGCGCCCGTGGCCCGTTCGGGGGCGAGGACCTCGCCGTCGCGGGTGGCGACGACGGCCTCCGGCGCGGCGGCGCGGACCGCACGGGCGGCAGGGAGATCCGGGACGACGAGAGCGGCGGCGAGGAGTCGGTCGAGGGCGTGGTCGAGACCGGGGCGCGCGACGGTGACGAGGCCCCGGGCGACGTGCGCGCCCTCGATGCCGGCGGCGGTGACGGCCGCGAGCGCCTCCTCGGCGCCGTCGGCCACGGCGGCGGGGACGTCGGCGAGGACGAGGCGGAGGGCCCCGGCGTCCTGGGCGCGGGCGTGCTCGAGGGCGGCGACGGCCGCGTCGGCGTCCTCGACGAGGGCGGCGCCGGCGAGCTCTCCCAGCAGCGCGGCGACCGCGTTCTCCCAGCCGCGCTCGACGCTGATCGACTCGGCGAGCGTGCCGAGCACCCCGGGCAGCCCGGCCTCGGCGAGCTCGGCGGTGCCGTCCTGGGCGTGGAGCGACAGGGCGAGGGTGTCGCGGCGGGCGGTCCACGAGGCGCGTTCCGAGGCCGCCTCGCGGCGGGCGTCGGTGGCGGCGGAGACGGCGTCGCGGGCGGCGCCCAGGGCCTCGGTGGCGGCCTCGTGGGCGGCCGCGGCGCGCGCCTGCTCGCTGTCGAGGGCGCCGTCCGCCCCGGCTTCGCCTCGAGCACCGGGCTCCCCCTCCCCCGTCGTCGCGGCGTCGGGGCTCCCGGTCTGCTCGGCGAGGGCGGTGCGGGCCTCCTCGGCGCGGCGCTCCGCGGAGGCCAGGGAGCTCCGCGCCTGCTCGAGGCCGGCGAGCGCGGCCTCGTGGCGGGACCGGGCGGAGGCGACGCGGCCGCCGGCGCGGGCGAGCTTCTCGCGGTGCTCGGCCTGGCGGCGTTGGAGGCCGGAGAGTGCGGCCTCGGCGGAGGACTCGGCGGACTCGGCGTCGGCGCGCGCACGGGCGGCGTCGGACAGGGCGGTGCGGGCGTCCTCGATGGCGTCGGCGAGCTCGGCCTCCTCGGCGGCGGCGACCTCGGCGCGGCGCTCGAGCTCGGCGGGGTCGGTGCCCAAGGCGGGCCGCGGGGCGCCGGCGAGGCCGCGGGCCCGCTCGGCGGCGACCTCGGCGAGCGAGGCGAGGGACTGCTCGGCGCGGGTGAGCTCCTCCCAGACGCTCGTGGCGCGGGCGAGGCGCTGGCCGCTCGTGGCCTCGACGGCGCTCAGCTCGGCGAGGCGGGCGCGGGCGACACGCTCGGCCTCCTCGACGCCGGCGCGGCGGCGGGCGAGCATCGTCTGGTCCTCGTCGCCGGCCTCAAGGAGGGACTGGGTCTGGACGACGTCGTCGGCCAGGAGGCGGGCGGCGGCGTCGCGGACCTCGACCTGGATGGTGCGGGCGCGGCGGGCGACGGCGGCCTGGCGGGCGAGCGGCCCGAGCTGGCGGCGGAGCTCGGCGGTGAGGTCGGTGACGCGGGCGAGGTCGGCGGCCATGGAGTCGAGCTTGCGCAGGGCCCGCTCCTTGCGGCGCCGGTGCTTGAGGACGCCGGCGGCCTCCTCGATGAAGCCGCGGCGCTCCTCGGGGGTGGCGGAGAGGACCTCGTCGAGTCGGCCCTGGCCGACGATGACGTGCATCTGACGGCCCAGGCCCGTGTCGGAGAGGAGCTCCTGGACGTCGAGGAGGCGGCAGGGGGTGCCGTTGATCTGGTACTCGGAACCGCCGCCCCGGAAGAGGGTGCGGGTGATGGTGACCTCGGTGTAGTCGATGGGCAGGGCGCCGTCGGTGTTGTCGATGGTGAGGGAGACCTCGGCGCGGCCGAGGGGGGCGCGCTTGCCGGCGCCGGCGAAGATGACGTCGGCCATGGAGCCGCCGCGGAGGTTCTTCGCACCCTGCTCGCCCATGACCCAGGTGAGGGCGTCCACGACGTTGGACTTCCCGGAGCCGTTGGGTCCGACGACGGCGGTGATGCCGGGCTCGAGGCGCAGGGTCGTCGACGAGGCGAAGGACTTGAAGCCCTTGATCGTCAACGTCTTGAGGTGCACGGGGACACGATAGCGGGCCGCGGAGCGGTCCCGCCCCACGCGCGCGGCGTGCGTGCGGGGCCGGGTCGATCTCCTCCGCGAGGACCAGGCGGACGGTCCGCACCCGCCCCTACGCTGCGGGCGACCGGCGCGACAGCCGAAAGGCAAGCACGCTTGACAACCCCCACCATGTCAAGCAAACTGGGCACGTCAAGGCTCCTTGACTCACTGGGAGGGGAGCCCGACGACGTCCCTGACCCCATCAGCCACCCGAGCAGGAGAAGACCCGTGCTGAGGATCGACCACCTGTCCAAGAGATTCGGGAGCCTCACGGCCCTCGACGACCTCTCCCTCCACCTCGACGACGGCGAGATCGTCGGCTTCGTCGGCGCGAACGGAGCCGGCAAGTCCACGACGATGCGCATCGTCATGGGAGTCCTGGCCGCCGACGCCGGCGCGGGCACCTGGGACGGAGCCCCCGTCGACGCCGCCCTCCGCCGCTCCATCGGCTACATGCCCGAGGAGCGCGGTCTCTACCCCAAGATGAAGGTCGGCGAGCAGCTCCGGTACCTCGCCCGCCTCCACGGCGTCGCCAAGACCGACGCCGAGCGCGCCGTCGAGGAGTGGACCGAGCGGCTCGGCGTGGCCGAGCGCCGCGGCGCCGCCGTCCAGAAGCTGAGTCTGGGCAACCAGCCGCGCGTCCAGCTCGCGGCCGCCCTCGTCGGCGCCCCCGAGCTGCTCATCCTCGACGAGCCCTTCTCGGGCCTGGACCCCGTGGCCGTCGACGTCATGAGCGAGGTGCTGCGAGAGCGGGCCGCTGCCGGGGTGCCCACGCTGTTCTCCTCCCACCAGCTCGACGTCGTCGAGCGGCTCTGCGACAGGATCGTCATCATCCGCTCGGGGCGGCTCGTCGCCGACGGCACGATCGACGAGCTCCGCGCCACCGAGGAGCCGCGCTGGCGGGCCGTCGTCGCGACGCGCGCGCCGCAGGATCCCGGACGCCCCGTGCTCGCGGACGCCGACGCCGTCGCCGCGCTTCCCGGGCTCGAGGTCGGCGCCGACCGCCGCGGGTGCCTCGTCCTCACCTGCGGCGGCGCCGATGAGCAGGCACTCCTCGCCGCCGCGGCACGGCAGGGCGCGGTGCGCGAGCTCGGTCCCGTGCGCCACGACCTCACCGAGATCTTCCGGGAGGCGCTCCACGACCCCGGCTCCGACGACCCGTCCTCCCCGGGCGCCGGCGCAGCGCCGACCGCCCACCCCGCCGCTCCCGACACCGCAACCGGCACGACGACCGACCAGGAGGCCCGAGCATGAGCACCATGAGCCGATCCGCGGAGATCCGCCTCGTCGCGGGCCGCGAGCTGCGCACCCAGCTCCTCAAGAAGTCCTCGATCATCTCCACCATCATCATGACGGTCCTCGTCGTCGGCGGGATCGTCCTCGCCTCCGTCCTCGGCGGCGGCACCTCGGAGCCCTACCGGCTCGGCGTCACCGGGGCGGACGCCGCCACGGTCAGGGCCCTCACCCCTGCGCTCGAGCAGGTCCGCGACTCGGACGGCGCGAGGGTGAGCGTCGTCGACCTGTCCGGCCGGTCCACCGCCGACGTCGACGCGGACCTCACCGCCGACGACGACTCCGACTCCGCCGTCGACATGGCCCTCGTCCTCGGCGAGGAGCCGACGCTGCGCGTCCAGAAGGCCTCCGACGCCGCCGTCGTCTCCGGCGTCACCGCGGCGCTCCAGCAGGCCGCGCTCGCTCAGCAGATCACGGCGCTCGGCGGTGACCCGGCCGAGGTCTCGGCCACCGTCGCCGGGGCCGCGCCGCAGGTCGTCACCCTGGAGAAGGACTCCGGTTCGGGCGCCTCGGGTCCGCAGTACCTCATCCTCATGGTCATCGACGTCCTCCTCTTCATCGTCATCATGGGAGGCGGCCAGATGATCGCGATGGGCGTCGTCGAGGAGAAGGCGAGCCGCATCGTCGAGATCCTGCTCGCCTGCGTCCGCCCCACCTCGCTCCTGGCGGGCAAGGTCCTCGGGACCGGGACGGCGGTCATCGCGAGCTACGCGCTCATGGGCGTCGTCTCCGTCGTCGCCGCCCGCGCGACGGGCGTCATGCCGAGCCTCGGCGTGGACCTCAACGGCGTCGTCGTCGCCATGGTCGTGTGGATGGTGATCGGCTTCGCCACCGTCGCGGTCCTCTACGGCGCCGCGGGATCGCTCGTGAGCCGGCAGGAGGACGTCTCCTCCGTGACGATGCCGCTCATGATGCTGTGCATGGTGCCCTACATGCTCTCCATCTTCATGGCTCAGGGCGACCCGACGGCGCTGGTGTGGCGGGTGCTCGCCTACGTGCCCGTGTTCTCGGCCTTCCTCATGCCGGCGCGCCTCGTCCTGGGCGCTTCGAGCTGGGCCGAGCAGGGCGTCGCGCTCGCCATCGCCCTCGTCGCGCTGCCCCTCCTCGTGAGGCTTGCGGCGACGGTGTACACGCGGGCGGTCACCCGCACGGGCGGCCGCGTCCCGCTCAAGGAGGTCCTCGGCCGCCGCGCCGCCTGACGCCCCTCCCTCGAGATCGGGACGTCCTGACCTCGAGATCGGGACCTCGGCACAACGAGAACCGGCCCGTCCCCCACTGCGTCGTGGGTGACGGGCCGGTTCTCGTCGCGAGTGCGCACCCGGCTCGGCCGGGCGGGGTCTCAGAGGGAGAGCTCGGGGAACCAGATCGCGATCTCACGGGCGGCGGACTCGTTGGAGTCGGAGCCGTGGATGAGGTTCTCGATGGCGGTGGTGCCCCAGTCGCGGCCGAGGTCGCCTCGGATCGTGCCCGGGGCGGCCTTGGTCGGGTCGGTGGCGCCCATGAGGGTGCGGACGGACTCGACGACGGAGTGGCCCTCGACGACGGCGGCGACGATCGGGCCGGCCGTCATGTACTCGACGACGCCCGGGTAGAAGGGCTTCTCGACGTGCTCGGCGTAGTGCTCGGCGAGCTGCTCCTCGGTGGCCCGGAGGCGCTTGATGGCGATGATGTCGTAGCCCTTGGCCTCGATCCGGGCCAGGATCTTGCCGGTGAGGCGGCGGCTGACGGCGTCGGGCTTGAGGAGGATGAGGATGTGGTCGGGGGCGGAGACGTCGGTCATGGATGTCCTTTCAGCGGGCGCGCTCGCGCGTTCGCGGCGACGATTGAACCGGGAGAAGAGTGACGGACGGGGAGGCGCGTGCGCAAGCACCCCGCTGGGGCGGGGCCGTGCCGGCGCCGGTGCGGGCGCGCGAGTCGGGGCTCCGGGGAGCCGGAGCAGGACGGAGCATCCCGCCCGGCGACATCCCGCCCGGCGTCCGCCCGCCGCTCAGACCCGGGTGAGGACGCCGACGACGTCGGCGAGCACCGGCTCCGGTGCGGGCCCGGTGACGGAGAGGTCGACGACGTCGCCGCCGCGGGCGCCGAGGGCGAGGAGCTCCATGAGGGTCGTGGCGCCGCGGCCGTCGACGAGCATCTCGGCGTGGCCGGCGCGCAAGGCGGCGGCGATCGCCGCGGCGGGGCGGGCGTGGATGCCGTCGGGGTCGGCGAGGCGAACGCCGGAGGTGGTGGCGGTGCGGATGACGGCGCCGGGCTCGGCGGTGCGGCGGGTCTCGGGGACGACGACGGGCTCGAGGGCGTCGATCCAGCCGCGCACAGACTCCTTGGCGGCGCGGGCGCAGGTCTCGGCGCTCCCGCCTCCCTGCGCCTCGACGGCGGCGGCGAGGGTACCGCGCGCGACTGGGGCGTCGACGGCGACGACGGCGCGCTCACCGGCGGGTCGGTGCTCGAGCTCGACCACGATCTCGGCGCTCATGAAGGCGCTGCCGAGGTCGGCGGTGAGGAGGACCTCGTGACCGGCGTCGAGGAGCTCGGTGACGGCGTCGCGGACAGCGGGCAGGTTCGTGCCGAGGCCACCGTCGGGTCCTCCGCCGACGGGGCGCACGGCGACGTCGGGGGCCATCTGGGCGATGAGCTCGGCGACGCCGCGGGCGAGGTCGCGGGAGTGGGAGACGATGACGATGGCCGTCGCGGCGGACTCGGTCACGGGGTGCTCCTGGGTGCGGGCGGTGGTGCGGCGCGCGAGGGGTGGCGGGCCCGCGCCCCCGACGGGCCGCGCGGGCGTGGTCGACCTCAGGCGCCGGCGCCCTCGAGGGACTCGGCGGCCTCGACGGCGGCGCGCAGGATGAGGGCGGCGGACTCGGCGCCGGGGTCGCGGTGCCCGGCGGAGCGGGCGCCGAGGTAGGAGGCGCGGCCCTTGCGGGCGACGAGCGGCTCGGTGCCGCGGGCGCCCTCGGCGGCGGCGTCGGCGGCCTGGCGGAGGACGTCGAGCGGGGCGTCGCCCGCGGCGGCGGCGGCCTCGGCGGCGGCTGCTGCCGGGTGCCAGGCGTCGATCATGGTCTTGTCACCGCTCTCGGCGCGGCCGCGCGCCTCGATGCCGTCGCTGGCCTCGCGGATGAGGCGGGCGACGTCGGCGCCCGAGAGCTCGGCGGCGTCGCCGACGCGGGAGGCCCTGAGGAACGCGGTGCCGACGAGGGGGCCGGCGGCCCCGCCGATGGTGGCGATGAGGGTGGTGGCGACGGACTTGAGGACGCCGGCCAGGGTGCCGGGGAGGTCGCCCTGGGACTCGAGGGAGTCGAGCTTGTCGACCGCGGCGCGGAAGCCGCGCTCGAGGTTGACGCCGTGGTCGCCGTCGCCGATGGCGCGGTCGAGCTCGGTGAGCTCGTCGCGGCGCTCGGTGACGGATGCTGCGGTGCGACGGGTCCAGTCGATGGCCCAGCTCGCGTCCAGAGGCATTGCTCGTCCCTTCTGCGTGCCCGTCTGCGCGGAGGTCCGCGCGCGGACGTGGGAGTGGGCGGACCGGGCGCGACGCGCGCCCCGCTCCGTCACCACCATGGTCGGTCGCATTGTCCCACGCCGGTCCCGCCGGGTCGACGGGGCCGCGCTGGGGCGGCGGACAGCGGTTCTGTGAGGTGCTTCGCCCCGCGGCCGGGCCGCGCCGGGCTCCCGGGCGCCGGGCCTGGGAGGGGGACACATGAGACGCCGCCTCGTCAATCCCCCGATGGTCGGTTCACGTCACCCCGTCACCTCGTCACACTGGAACGGCCGATGTGACCCTGACCACTTCGATCGAGAGGTGACCACCATGCCCTCTCCCACGATGACGGCCCGTGCCCGCACCGTCGCCCTCACCGCCACGACCCTCCTCGCCCTGCCACTGGGCGCCTGCGGCTCGCAGGACGCGTCCGACGCCGCCTCCGCCGCAGCGAGCCTCGCCCCCGCTCCGAGCCCGACCACCGCCACGGCGGCACCGGCCGCCACGAGCACCTCCACCGCCACGAGCAGCGGCGCGCCCGCCGTCGCGACGGCACCGGACCAGTCCGCCTCCCAGCAGGCCGGGGACCCGGTCGGCCCCGAGGCCACCACCGCGGCCGCGGCCGCCGACGCCGGAGCAGCCGGTGGCGCCACCTCCTCGACCGAGGACGTCGCCGGCGCGAAGGCCTCGGCCCAGGCCTGGATCGACGCGCTCGCGGCGAACGACGAGAACGGCGTCATCGAGCACTCGATGGAGGACGTCTGGCGCACGGCCCTCGCGGACCGCTCCCCCTCGATCGGCCTCAAGGGCGTCCTCCAGCAGCCGGGCGTCACGTGGACCGTCGGCGATCCCGTCACCGACGTCCAGGCCCCTCCGCCCTCATCGCCCGCGAGGGGGCGCCGGTGACCGGCGACCTCGTCCTGCCCGTGACGCACTCGCTCGCCCCCGGCACTCCCCAGACCTACGTGGCCCTCACATGGGGGCCGGACGCCGGCTGGGTGGTCACCGACCACCAGGAGATCGACGCGGACGCCTCCTGATCACCGACCGCCTCGAACGACGACGGTGCCGGCGCCCCGCCAGGGCGCCGGCACCGTGCCGCGGGTCAGGGTCGGGGCGCGGTCAGACCCTCCCGAAGAGCGCACGGGCCTCGGCGGCGAGGACGACGGAGCCGACGATGAGGACGCCGGAGGCCGGCAGCGGTGCGTCCGTACCCTCGGCGATGGTGACGGCCTGCTCGACGCCGGAGCCCAGGTCGGCCGCGACGATGACGCGGTCCTCCCCGAGCACCTCCCGGGCGACGACGGCGAGGTCCTCCGGCTCAGCGGCGCGCGGCGAGTCGATGGGGACGATGACGACGGCGTCGACGGCCGGCTCGAGGGCCGCGAGGACGCCCTCAGCGTCCTTGTCCGCCATGGCCCCGTAGACGGCGACGAGGTGCTGGAAGGGGAAGGCCTCGTCGATGGCGCCCATGAGGGCGGTGACGCCGTGCGGGTTGTGGCCGGCGTCGACGAGGACGGTCGGGCTGGAGCGGACGACCTCGAGGCGGCCGGGGCTGGTCACCGCCGCGAATCCGTCCTCGACGATCTTGGCGGGTAGGGCGCGCCCGCCGAAGACGGCCTCGGCGGCCGCGAGCGCGAGGACGGCGTTGCTCGCCTGGTAGTCGCCGTGGAGGGGCACGAAGACGTCCTCGTAGACGGCGGCGGCGGTGCGCATCGTCACGAGCTGGCCGCCCACCGCGATGGAGCGGTCCAGGACGCGCAGGGCGCCGGCGTCGGGGGCGTCGGGGTCCTCCTCGGGGTCGAGCTCGCGGCGCCAGACGACACCGTGCTCGGCGGCCGCGGCCGCGATGACGGCCTGAGCCTCGGGGACCTGGACGGAGGTGATGAGGGTGGCGCCGTCCTTGATGATGCCGGCCTTGTTGGAGGCGATCTCCTCGATGGTGTCCCCGAGCCAGGCGGTGTGGTCGAGCCCGATGGGGGTGATGACCTCGGCCTCGGAGGCGACGACGTTGGTGGAGTCCCAGGTTCCGCCCATGCCGACCTCGATGACGGCGACGTCGACGGGGTGGTCGGCGAAGGCCGCGAGGGCCATGACGGTGAGGACCTCGAAGAAGGACAGCCGCGGGCCGCCCTTGGCGAGGGACTGCTCGTCGACCATCTCGATGTAGGGGGCGACGTCCTCCCAGGCCGCGATGAAGCCCTCCTCGCTGATGGGCTCGCCGTCGAGGCTGATGCGCTCGCGGATGGTGGCGAGGTGGGGGCTGGTGAAGCGGCCGGTCCGCATGCCGGTGGCGGCGAGGAGGCGCTCGACCATGCGGGCGGTCGAGGTCTTGCCGTTGGTGCCGGTGACGTGGACGACGCGGTAGGTGCGCTCGGGGTTGCCGATGACGTCGAGGACGGCCTCGACGCGCTCGAGGGAGGGCTGGACCTGGTGCTCGGGGGCGCGGGAGAGGATCTCGGCCTCGACCTCGCGCATGCGGGCGGAGACCTCGACGGCGTGGGCGGCGGCGAGCAGGTCCGCCTGGTGCCGCTCGATCTCGTCGCCCAGGCGCTCCCCGAGCCCGGTGCCGGCCTCGTCGTCCCGGTCGTCGTCGGCGGAGCGGTCGGCGGGGGCGTCGGGGAGCTGGGGCTCCCAGTCCTCCCAGTCGTCGGAGTCGTCCTCGTCGACCTCGGCGAGGAGGGCGTCGAGCTGGTCGAGGTCGCCCGAGGGGATCATGTTGTGGGCGACGAGGCGGCGCAGGGCGTCGAGGTCGGCGGCCTCTCGGGCGTCCTCGGCGGCGTCGGCGGCGGCCTGCTCGCTCTGGAGGTCGGTGACCGAGACGGTGGAGCCGTCGGGGCGGGCGGCGGCGGGGCCGCCGGCGGCCTCGATGTAGGGCAGGAGCTCGGGGTCGATGCCCTTGATGCCGGCGGGGTCGCCCTCGATCTCGCGGCGCAGGGCCTCGAGCCCCCCGCCGGTGGCGACGGCTTCGCCGAAGACGGCGTCGACGACCTCCTCGCCGGTGGCGCCCTCTGGGATGCCGAAGGCGGCGCCGGGGTGGGTGCCCTTCTCGGCGGCGTCGTCGTGCTGCTCGCTGCTCATGCTTCTCCCCGGGGACGGTAGTGGGACGGGACCTGGGCCAGCCTAGCGAGGCGTGCTCGCGGGTCCGAGGCCGGGGCGTCCGCTCACGGTGAGACCGCTGTCGCGGCCGTCACGCGGGACGCCCCCTCCCCTACGCTGGCCCCGGTCGACGCCGTCGGCCGTCCGCCCAGTCCCGCCCCTCAGGAGGAACCGCATGGAGCCCACCTCGCTCGCCCTGGCCGAGCTACCGCCCGTGACCGCGTGGCTGTCCGACATGGACGGCGTCCTCGTCCACGAGAACCGCGCGCTGCCCGGCGCCCAGGAGTTCATCGACGCCCTGCGCGAGCGGGAGATCCCCTTCCTCGTCCTGACGAACAACTCGATCTTCACCAACCGCGACCTCTCCGCCCGCCTGGCCCGCTCCGGCCTGGAGGTCCCGGAGGACCGGATCTGGACGAGCGCGAACGCGACGGCGGCCTTCCTGGCGCAGCAGTCCCCGGAGTCCTCGGCCTTCGTCATCGGCGAGGCGGGCCTGACGACGGCGCTGCACGGCGCGGGCTACATCATGACCGACCAGGACCCCGAGTACGTGGTGCTGGGAGAGACCCGCAACTACTCCTTCAACGCGCTCACCCACGCGATCCGCCTCATCGAGGGCGGGGCGAAGTTCATCGCGACGAACCCGGACGTCTCGGGCCCCTCCGACGAGGGCACGCTGCCGGCGACGGGCTCGATCGCGGCGATGATCCAGGCGGCCACGGGCCGCGCCCCGTACTTCGTGGGCAAGCCGAACCCGGTCATGATCCGGGCGGGCCTCAACGTCATCGGGGCACACTCGACGACGGCGGCCATGGTGGGCGACCGCATGGACACGGACGTGCGCGCGGGCGTCGAGGCGGGCCTGCGCACGCACCTCGTCCTCACCGGGTCGACGAGCCGCGAGCAGATCGGGCACTACCCCTTCCGCCCCTTCGCCGTGCACGAGGGCATCGGCGACCTCATCGCCCTCCTCGACGGCCAGGCCGGCGCCGGCGACTGAGGAGCGCTCAGCCCAGGAGGCGGTCGTAGATCTCGGCGGTGGCGCCGGGGCGGGCCTCGCGCCAGGACGTACCGGCCCACAGGCTCACCACCCGAGAGTCTCCCGCCCGGAAGCCGGCGCCGCGGATCGGTCCCGTCACCTGGTTGACGGCGGGGTAGGAGGCGGGGGCGTCCTCGTGGTCGTGCATGAAGTCGTTGACGAGGCCGCGTGCCAGGCGCCCGGAGAAGGCGCGGGTGAGGGCGGTCGTCGTGAAGCGCTCGTCGCGGAGGGCGGCCCGGATGACGGGGCTGGTGCCGGCCTCGGCGGCGTCGAGGAAGGCGGTGCCGGCGGAGACGGGGACGCCCCGCTCCGTCCAGCGCCGGACCTCCTCGGGCGAGGTGAGCCCGCCGGCGACGACGATGGGCAGAGGGCTCAGGGCGCGCACCTCCTCGGCGAGCTCCTCGAGCGTCGCCGTCGGGGCGGGGACGGTCGGGTCGAAGACGGCGCGGTGGCCGCCGGCACCGGCCCCCTGGACCACGAGGGCATCGGCGCCCGCGGCCTGGGCCTGACGGGCCTCGGGGCCGCTGGTGACGGTGGCCCAGCAGGCGCTGCCGACGGCGTGGAGCCGGGAGACGGCCTCAGCGGGAGGGCAGCCGAAGGTGAAGGAGACGACGGGGACGGGCTCGTCGGTGAGGATCTCGAGCTTGGCGTCCCAGGCGTCGTCGTCCTGGTGGGGCTCGGGCAGCTCGACGCCGAGGCTCGCGGCGAGCGGCAGGAGGCTGTCGCGGTAGGCGGCCGCGGCGGCGAGGTCCGCGGGAGGTCCGGGGACGAAGAGGTTGACGCCGAAGGGGCCCGTGGTGGCGGCGCGGACGGCGGCGACCTGCTCGGCGAGGAGCGCGGGCGTCTTGTAGCCGGCGGCGAGGAAGCCCATGCCGCCGGCCTGGGCGGCGGCCACGGTCATGGCCGGGGTCGAGGGGCCGCCGGCCATGGGGGCGACGACGAGCGGGCGAGGCAGGTCGGCGGGGAGGAGTCGGCGTGAGTCGCTCATGTCCCCATGATGCTCCCCAGCGTGGCTGGCAGTCGGACGCACGTTCGGCCGCCCCGCCTTTGGGAGGTGGTGCCCGGAGGACCGGGCTGAGGCGGCGCGGTACGTGCTGCGCGGCTCGCCCGGAGCCGGGCGTCTCAGGCGAGTGCGCTCAGCCGATGACCGAGTCGACCCAGTGGTGGACGTTGGCGACGTCCTCGGCGTCTCCGCCGGTGGACTCGGCGAGGCCGACGAAGCCGACGACCTCGTCGCCGCGCATGAGCGCGGCGCCGGAGTCGCGGTGCTCGAGCGTCATGCCCTCAGGGCCCTCGAACCAGCTGATCCAGCGGTTGTGGCCGTCGACGGTGACGTCGGCGCGGCCGAGGGTCGCGGTCGCGGCGTCCTCGGAGCTGTTGACGGCGACGACGCTGAGCCTCTCGCCGGCCTGCGGGGCCCGGTCGCTGAGCCGCGCCGTCGCGACGCCCTCGAGCGGGTGGTCGAGGTGGACGAGCATCGCCTGGCTCTTCGACGGGTCGGTGTGGATGACGCCGTCGCGCTGCTGGAAGTAGCGGTGGTCGTCGACCGAGGCGGTCCTGCCGTTCGTGGCGACGGCGCCGGTGGCGGCGCACCTGGTCGAGTCGGACCAGGCGAGGGCCCAGTCCTTCGCGACGAGGACGGCGCTGCAGCGGTGCTCCCCCTGGGCGTCGAGGAGGGCGACGACGCCCGGGTCGTCGGTGACCTCCCCGCCCGTGGCGGCCTGGGCCGGAGTCGCGAGCACGGGGCCGACGACGAGCGCGCCGTCGACCGCCAGACGCACGCTCGACCGCCTGATTCCCAGGAATCAGACGGTCGAGCGGTGCATTGGCGGTCGACCACCGAGGGTGGGGACCGCAGCGACGGCTTCGCGGGCGTCAGGCGCGGGCGACCTCGGCGCTGGGCTGCTCGCCCTCGGCGGCCTCGAGGACCTCGACGGCCACACAGCTCGTCTCGCCGGTGACGAGGTCGAGGTGGCGACGCGTCCACTCGGCCTTGTCGGCCGGGACCGTGAGGGTCATCCGCATGGGCTCGCCGACCTGGAGGTCGGCCGCCTTGCGCTCGTCCATGACGAGACGGACGAGGTCGCGGGCCCAGCCCTCGGCCTCCAGCTCCTCGTCCAGGCTCGTGTCCAGGACGACGAAGGCGCCGGACGGCAGCATCGTCGCGGACAGGGAGTCGTCGTCGACGTCGATGCGGCTGGTGAGGGCGAAGGCGGAGTCCTCGGCCTCGAGGACCACGGGGGTCCCGTCGATGAGGACGTCGTCGAAGCGGACGTCGCCGTCCTCGGTGAGGGTCCACTCCCCCGCCTTCTGCGCCTTGAACAGGCGCGAGGTGAGCTTGCGGACCTCCGGGGAGAAGGCGCGCGGGTTGAGCGTGAGCTCCTCGTGGACCTCGTAGCCGGCGTCGGCGGCGTCGAGGACGCGGACCTCCTTGACGTTGACCTCCTCGGCGATGAGCGAGCGGAAGGGCGCGAGCCCGGCCGGGTCGGTCGTGGCGACGGTGAGGGCGCGCAGCGGCTGGCGCACGCGCAGCTTCTCCGCCTTGCGCAGGGACAGGGTCGCGGAGACGGCGGCGCGGGCCTCGTCCATGGCGGTCACGAGAGCCGGGCTCGCGACGTGGGCGGGCAGCTCCGGGTAGTCGGTGAGGTGGACGGAGCGCCCGCCGGTCAGGCCGCGCCAGATCTCCTCGGAGACGAGCGGGGCGAGTGGGGCCTGGACCTCCATGAGGACGCGCAGCACGGTGTGGAGCGTGTCGAAGGCCGGGTGCGAGACGGCGGCGTCCTGACTGGTGAAGCGCGAGCGCGAGGTGCGCAGGTACCAGTTGGTGAGGACGTCGAGGAAGTCGCGGATCGTCTGGGTCGCGCCGGTGACGTCGTAGGCGCCCATCTGGGCGCGGACCGTCGCAGCGAGGTCCTTGGTGCGCGCCAGGACGTAGCGGTCCATGACGTGCAGCGAGCCCTTGGGACCGAACAGGGACGCGTCGGACAGGTCCACGCCCTGCGTGACGTAGCCCTTCCCGCCGTCGGCCTGGCCGGCGTAGAGCGAGAAGAAGTACCAGGTGTTCCACAGCGGCAGGAGGACCTGGCGCACGGTGTCGCGGATCGCCTGGTCGGTGACGGCGAGGTTGCCGCCGCGCACGACGGGGCTGGAGAGCAGGAACCAGCGCATGGCGTCGGCGCCGTCGCGGTCGAAGACCATGTTGACGTCGGGGTAGTTGCGCAGCGACTTGCTCATCTTCTGGCCGTCGTCGCCGAGCAGGATCCCGTGGGAGACGACGGAGGTGAAGGCGGGGCGGTCGAAGAGCGCGGTGGCCAGGACGTGCAGCGTGTAGAACCAGCCGCGGGTCTGGCCGATGTACTCGACGATGAAGTCGCCCGGGTTGTGCGACTCGAACCACTCGACGTTCTCGAAGGGGTAGTGCACCTGGGCGTAGGGCATCGAGCCGGACTCGAACCAGCAGTCCATGACGTCGGGGATGCGGCGCATCATCGACTTGCCGGTCGGGTCGTCCGGGTTGGGACGGACCAGCTCGTCGATGTAGGGGCGGTGGAGGTTGTCGACCTTGACGCCGAAGTCGCGCTCGAGCTCCTCGAAGGAGCCGTAGACGTCCTCGCGGGGGTAGCGCGGGTCGTCGGAGCGCCACACCGGGATGGGGGCGCCCCAGAAGCGGTTGCGGGAGATGGACCAGTCGCGGGCGCCGGCCAGCCAGTTGCCGAAGATGCCGTCCTTGATGTGGGAGGGAGTCCACTCGATCTGCTGGTTGAGCTCGACCATGCGGTCGCGGATGGCGGTGACCTTGATGAACCAGGAGGACACGGCCTTGTACATGAGCGGCTTGCGGCAGCGCCAGCAGTGCGGGTAGCTGTGCACGTAGGACTGCTGACGCACGAGGACGGCGCGGACGGCGGGGTCGCGGCGGGCGATCGGGCCGGTGGCGTCGCGCAGGTCGGTGACGACGGGCTTGTTCGCGTCGAAGATCTGCAGGCCCTCGTAGTCGGGGACCTCGGCGGTGAAGACGCCGCCCTCGTCGACGGGCAGGACGACGCCGATGCCGTACTCCATACAGGTCCACATGTCGTCCTCACCGAAGGCGGGGGCCTGGTGGACGAGTCCGGTTCCGTCGGAGGTGGTGACGTAGTCGGCGGCGATGACGTGCCAGGCCTTGGGCCCGGGCTGGGCGCCCTCGGCGCGGTGCTCGGCGTCGTCGAAGTAGTCGTAGATGGGGTGGTAGGCCGCGCCCACCAGCTCAGAGCCCTTGTAGCTGGCGAGGACCTCGGGCTCCTCGCCGAGCTCCTTGGCGTAGGCCTCAAGGCGCTCGGCGCCGACGACGACGTCCTCGCCGGCGACCGGCGAGTCGAGGTCGTCCGCCACGTGGACGAGGACGTACTCGACGTCGGGGCCGACGGCGACGGCGGAGTTGGACGGGAGGGTCCACGGCGTCGTCGTCCAGATGAGGAGCAGCTCGGGCCGCTCGGCGCCCTCGCGCAGCGGCTCCTCCAGGCGCAGACCCACCGTGACGGTGTTGTCCTGGCGGTCCTGGTAGACGTCGTCGTCCATCTTGAGCTCGTGGTTGCTCAGTGGGGTGCGGTCGTGCCAGCAGTAGGGCAGGACGCGGTAGCCCTGGTAGGCCAGGCCCTTGTCGTAGAGGGTCTTGAAGGCCCAGATGACGCTCTCCATGTAGTCGGGGTTGAGCGTCTTGTAGTCGTTGTCGAAGTCGACCCAGCGCGCCTGGCGGGTGACGTAGTCCTCCCACTCCTTGGTGTAGCGCAGGACGGAGGTGCGGCACTCCTCGTTGAACTTCTCGATGCCGATGCCGCCGGGGCGGGTGATCTCGGTGACGTCGTCGATGCCGAGCAGGCGCTGGGCCTCCAGCTCGGCGGGCAGGCCGTGGGTGTCCCAGCCGAAGCGGCGCTCGACGCGCTTGCCCTTCTGGGTCTGGAAGCGGCCAACGGCGTCCTTGACGTAGCCGGTCAGGAGGTGGCCGTAGTGGGGCAGGCCGTTGGCGAAGGGAGGGCCGTCGTAGAAGACGAACTCGTCGCAGGGCTCGGCGCGGTTGTCGATGGAGGCGGCGAAGGTGCCGTCGGCCTTCCAGTAGGCGAGGACGTCCTCCTCGATGGCGGGGAAGGACGGGGAGGGGTTGATCCGCTCCCCCGGCCGGTGCAGGGG
>SKEM01000633.1_pt1 | contig 21842 bp, 28 predicted proteins | sample 4826731 | NCBI WGS metagenome assembly SKEM01 (sample SAMN11008809, study PRJNA524170) | human gut metagenome | biome: Human fecal sample; material: Feces; isolation source: fecal sample from pouch patient p37 | host: Homo sapiens | place: Israel: Tel-Aviv | collected 2015-07-27
CGGTGGTGTAATCCATCAATACCCAGGACCCGGCATGAATCTCTGGAGGCTGAGGTGAAAAAGGAATGTTTTCCGCCGCAAAACCAGACGATAAGTTAAAAACGAACAAAGAAGCAGCAATAATAAGACGGCGTTTCAACAGCAAACCCTCAGGAGTTTCAAATAGCTGTTCTTTTTACGGAAATACTTATGAACTGGCTGGAATAAAGTGCAAGAAAATGTGACTACCCTCTCATTTTTATCTGACATGATCTGTTGCCACTCGCTGCCAAATTGTGGCGCTAAAGCTGATTAGCACGGTGATATTTGATACTCTGGCAGACAGCAGAAATAACGGATTTAACCTAATGATGAATGACGGTAAGCAACAATCTACCTTTTTGTTTCACGATTACGCGCAATACCCCTGAGAACCGCCATGAACAAGGATTTCATGATTTGTGATTTTAGTTTGGTACGCAATTTGGTACACAACACAATTTTCACTTCATCGGGTAGTCATCAAACTCACCATAACGAGCATCGTTAATGATGTATGTGATCACCACAAACATCACATCTGGACTAGTTCCGTTTTCATGCGCAGGTATTTGTTCACGCCTCCCTTTCTGCAAATCCTAAAGATGAGATTTTGGGGTTTTGGGATATCTTTTATCCTCAGTTCTCTATCCATTATGCAAACCAGTAATGAACCATCACCGTGTGATAGTGAGGCATCTGCCTCGATAAGCGCAGAGAAATGATGCAGTGGTGGGCGGACTGGCTTGATGGGAAGGTTGAGTGATCCGCCTTAGCCACTATCGTATAGCGCAAAGCCTTGCAATCCAGTACAAAGCTTTGCGTTTCTCAGTATTTTCCGGTACGCCGGATGTCATCTGGCCTGAACTGCCGGAGGCGCAGGCCATTCAATATCTGGCGCACCGGAAGTATCGACCAGTTCCAGTGCGTCCAGATAATCCAGCCACAAATTATATTGCGCCAGTTCCTCACCTTTCAGACGACCAATAGCCGCTTTACCTGGCCATTGCTTACCGTGCATATAATTATTGGCTTCATCGATACGAATTTGTTTTTCATTCTTATTTTTCAGAATAAGTTCTTCTTCAGTCATAGGCGGGGCATCTTCCCAGATGGGCAGGCCATCTGCATGGGAGCGAATTTTGCCTTTCGGTGGATTTTGCGAATATTGATAAAATAATTCATCTGAAACTTCTTTTGCATCTGCTGGCCACGATCCAGCATCCTCATAGCTCTCTTTGTTAATATCTGAAACAAAAATATTATGTGCTGCACTGTAGAAAAATGTCATATCAGTAACCCCATGCTTCATAAGAGATTTCAGCGTCCGGTAGCGCGCCCAGCGTCGGGCTTCCACCGTTGCCAAGAATGTTCGCCACTCCCCATATCTTCACGCCCGTTCTGCTTAAATTAGAATACATCGCCATGTTGTAGGATGGGACGCCACTTTCTTGGTTGTGCAATGCAAACCGAACACAAGCATTTGGGAACGCCACTGGGAATGTCATGGTCTGGGGAGTCAAAGAGCTTACTGTTGGGGTCATACCTAAAATCTGAATTAAGCCATTCGCGTAATAATTAATAGTGTAAGTAGTGGTTGTTACTCGACGGACGCTATCCAACGTTACCAGGCGGATGGCTGTGTGAGTGTCCTCATGCATAAGATAAGGGGCAAGTTCACTTCCTAAGTAGAACCCTGCTTCTTTACAGGTATCACCAATTATCGCGTTGGTTAATCCAAGGTTTTCGAGAGCCGTTTTCACCGTGCCATCCGATTTGATATCGCCAAACGGATTCTTGCGGCTTAACAGCAGCGCGCGAAGTGCGGTAAGTAACTGGTCGTGCCGCCCCTTCTCCAGACTGGCACCGGATGCCTCAACAACGCTACAAAGTTCCTCCTGCAACATGTCAAAGTAGTCATCATCCAGATCGGTGGCAGGCGTGCCGGTCTGGGGGTTACCACGGGTAAAACCGTTCTTACCCGCGCCGAACTTATCCTTCTGCGCGGTTTTCGTGTCTATACGATGCATGGATTACTCCGGATATTTAAAAATTACGTAGGTATGCGACGGGCAGAGTTTGTTAAGCACACATTCGACGACGGTGTCGCCCCAGACACGCAGCGCGGAATCACAGGGATCGCCACATGTCATCCAGGTGGTGTTGGTGGCGGCTGGCATGTTGACCTGCCAGTAATACCGCCATTCCGGCGCATTCACCGCGTCAGTACAGGCAGATGAGCAGGTGAAAGTGCTTTTGTCGTATCGCATGATGGTGGCATCCGGTCTGCCCAGGGCAGCAAGCTGTGCAAGGTAAAAATCCTCATTGATGCCGCCCGCCAGATTAACCTTCGCATCCAGCCGTTGCTGACGCTGGCGAAGGGTCTGCGTTCCCGCCGGAATACATTCATCCGGCAGGCCGCACAGACGCTCCCAGCGGTTTATCAGTTCAGTGGTGGTGCGCGGATCCAGCTCCTGCATCAGGGCATCCGCACGCTGATGAACGCGGGTTAATGACGGTGCCGCACCGGCAATCGCCGGATCGCTGGCTGACCACGCCGGACCGGGGGGCAACAGTGCCGACAACAGACGGATGTAATCATCGTTTGTCACGTCCATGAAATCGTCCCCAGAACCGCCAGTTCATTTTTTGCAATGGAGATATTGTCCGCCGGTGCAAGCAACTGATGGCTGTATTCCCCGTTCGCACCGGAAATCGCTTCACTGATACGCGACACCTTCAGTTCTCCCTGCGGATAACCATCACGCAGCAGGAACGAACGCAACTCGGCGGTGATGGCAGCCCGTATTTCTGGTGTATCCGGCGTCACACGGATATGAAAATCCACCGTATGCGCCACCGGCCTGAACACATACAAATCAGAGCCTGCCACCGGGGCCAGTGGCTCGATATGCAGCCTTGCCGCCGTTTCCATTGATTCTTCCGGAATGGGATTAATCAGGTCGCTGCTGGCAATCATCACACCGACAGTCCCCGTTCCCATCCAGTGTCGGTATGTCCATGCGCGGGTAATGCCGGGCACTTCTTTAGCCCAGACGACATAGTCCCCATCAGCCCCGCCCTGCGGCGTCCAGTAATACCGCTCAATGACGCGGGCGCGCCACGTTTCCAGCTCTTCAGTATCAAATCCACCTGTCAGTGTATCTGCCACGCCGGAAGACGGCAGACCATTCACCGGCGTGACCAGGATTAATGACGTACCGTCGTCAGCGTTACCGACCGCGCCTGCACTTGAGCAGGCGATCGGCACGCGCAGGACACCACCGGAGCTGGTTGCATCGGCAGTTGCCGTGTACTGAACCAGGTCATCGCGCTGAATAACACTCCCGGCGGTCACCTTCAGGCCATCGCTGACACCTTCCCAGCGCATATACCCGCTGGCAGCCGTGGCCCCCTTGCGCGGACACCGTTTCATCGCAGCATGTCGCGCCAGCCAGGACTCATCGCACAGGTCAGGCAGCATGTTCATTGCCAGATAATCGATGTAACCGTAAACCGTATGCAGCGCCGCCGCATACACCTTTGCCCGCACGTCTTCATCCATGCGCCGGAGCGTGTCGCTGACGTCCAGCCTGGCGAATAAATCGTTACGGAGCATACTGATATTTTCTGCCAGCGTCGGGCGCTGAAATTCACTGTCCGCCATGCGTTATCGCACTCCACAGATCATCAAAAGAAATCATTACCGGTCCGTCACGACGCCAGAGAGTGATACTGTTACCCAGTTCATTAATCCCGGTGCGGCGGATATCCAGATCAATACGGGACACCACGCCGTCATCAATCATCCATTGCAGGCATTCGCGGATATACCCCCTTACCGTCTGCACCAGCTGATTGGTCAGTTTGCTGCGCTGAAGCAGCCACAGTCGGGAGCCGTAACGGTCATTCTGTACCGCAGGCCAGGTATCCCCCCACCATCCCATCGGGACGTCGGCGTTGTCATCAGGCTCCGCCCGCCGCCAGGTAAACAGGGAAATCACCACGGCGCGGGTCAGCGGATCCAGCGGTGCGCTGGCGCAGGTGCGTTTACCGTTCACCGTCAGCCACAGTTCCATCATGCCTCCATCGCTTTATCAGGTTTGTCGGTGTTACTGCCCTGACCGTTCTCTCTGTGACGATGCCCGTTATAGGCAAGCCGCATCGCTGACATGGTGGTGCCGCTGGAGTCGCACAGGTCTTTCACCTGTCCTGTCACTTCCAGGTCCATTTCAAAACGTGCCTTAGGCGCATTGCGAAACGTGATCGTTTTACCTGCACCGTCCACCACGATCCCCTCCCGGGTCAGCGTCACGGACTGCCCCTGATCGTCATAGACAGCCACTTCACCCGTCTGCAGCCCTTTCAGGCGGTAGCGCCGGTCCGACACCGTAACAACCACCGCATGAGAACGGTCGCCATCCGGAAACAACACCACCGCTTCCGCACCGCTGTTTGCCCTTGCGGTAAAACCGTAGGGTTCAAGATGTTCAACCCCGGCTTTGGGTTCACCGGCAATCAGGGACACATCCACGGTCTGACATTTCGTGGCGGCACTGATGCTTTTCACCACTGCCCGCCCAATCAGGCCGAGAAGTTGTCGCTGCATGGCTTCAATCGTCCTCATCAGAACGGGTCCTCCTGTACTCTGGCTTTTTTCTTTTTCCGCGCGCCGGGGTCTTCAGGTTCAGGCAGATAAGCATCAGGCGGGCCGACACGGATTTCCGTCAGGGTGCCGTTCTGGTCCTGAGTAAACGTGACTTCCGAAACAAGCAGTTCGGTATTGTCAAAACCACAGACCGGATCAAAGACAATCACCCGCTGGTTGGGTTGCCACAGCGTACCGTTACCCTGTCGCCAGCCCTGCACCACATAGGTGGTTTCATCCGTCCGCGCCGCCCGTTGCCGGGCTTCAAAGTCCGCACGGGCAATACAGCCTGCCCCCGTGGCCTGCCCTGTCTGCCTGATATACATCGGACGGTAACGGGCAATAAATGCGTCCTCTGTGCGGGCCCGCAGCGCGGTGGTGGTGGCCTCACCGAAATCATCGTCGTTTCCGGCACGCTGCCCCGCCACCTGGTAAACAGAAAACCGCTCCCGGATACTCTTCTCCGTATCGCAGGAAAGGATGTTTTCCCCAAGTACCAGCGCGGTATGTGCCCGCGTTGAGCCAATACCGCCAATCACCAGCCTGCCGTGCGGGTCGTCGTAAGCCAGTGCCTGCTGCTGACCGAGTATTTTGTTGATTACCTCAATCACCGTTTCACCGTGATCAGGCTGGACATCAGGAATAACACCCGACGGCGCACCGTTGTTCACCACCTCAATGCCGAAAGGCGCAGCAAGCGCCTGCGCAATCTGTACCAGCGATCGTCCGTTAAACTGTGTCGGTTCGGCTGCACAGTCAATCAGGTCAGCGGTCAGACTGCGTCCGGCAATACCGGTGCTGACCGAACGGGCATCGTAACGAACGGGCGTCGCCTCCACCCAGCCGGTGATCACCCGCTCATCACCAATCAGCACCTCCACTTTTGAACCGTTTTTAATGCGCGGCTGAAGCGTGGTAATACCCTCATCTCCCGGCCACTGGCGGGTGATCTCCACACTGAAATCCCGCGCCAGCCGTTCAATACCGGCACCGATGCGCACCGATGTCCAGCCATTCCACTCCCGGCCATTTACCCGTAGCGTGACATTGTCGTTCATTGCACTGGCACCTTCAGAGGGATCACCGGCACAAAGCCGGGATGCGTAATGGCATTACGCCGGATAATGTCCGCGTCACGCGCCGCGTTATCAAACCAGGTCGCCGCCAGCACCAGCGCGGGTAAAACCTCATCAGGTGTGCGCTGAATGATCCGTGCAGACTGTTCAAGGCGCGTGTTGATATCCGCATTCAGATCTGCTTTCACCCGGCGCAGCGCCAGAAACAGCGCATCACTGGTTGTACGGGACAACTCCTTATCAATTGCCGTATTCAGTGTGTCGCGAATGTCGGTCAGTTCTTCCCACGTTGGCAGGTCAACCGTGTTTTTCACCGCCGGTGCATTGTTCAGTGCCGGATGCGTGACGGAAGGCCAGCCAGTGCTCTGCGCAGGTGTTGTTGCCTGCCCCACTGCGGAATTCTGCATCACCGCGGAAGTTGTTGGCGCAGGCAATCGGGTGACGGCATACGCCGCTTCGCTGATTGCGGTCGTACGAAGGGTGCTGGCAACCACGTTACGCTGCTGTGTCGCCGTGGCGGTGGTTTTACTGTCCGTTTTCCAGACGCCGCGCGGTTGCAGATCGCTGCCGAGGCTGACACCGGAAAGCGTTTTGATCATGGTGACCAGGTCGCTGGCGTTACCATAAAGGCGTTTCCCGGTACGCCACATTTTCTGCACCTGCTCAACGAAATTTTTGCCTGACGATGGCGGCGGCAGAAGTACCGAGATATCCCCCTGCAACAGCCTGGCGGCATCCGATACGGCAGAATCCACCACTTTCATCGCATCAGAAACATACCCCAGCATTATGCTGGCATTACCGATAACGTCGTTCTGCACGAAATCCGCCACACCATCGATACTGAAACCGCTGAAGCTGTCACTGATGCAGTCATCCAGTGCAGAACAGGATGACATCAGCGTCTGCGCCGTCGCCGCACCTGATGTGGGGTAAGAGAGTTCTCCTGCTTCGACAAACTTCAGGTCAAAGCGGACAATACGCCCTTCACTTTTCGATGTGCTGACCCGAACTTCCCCGTCAACACAGACTTTCAGCTCACCATATGTCGGGTGGACAAGCGTGCCGGGACCGGGTTTATTCAGCGCTTCAATCAGGCGATCGCGCTGGTCAAAGCAGTCATCTCCCACCACATAAGCTGTGATGGACGGGCGGAAAGTGACTTTTCCCAGATCTTCGGTATAGGGCTTGTCGCGGTTCGGGTATTCATGTGTTTCCACACGGCGACCGGTTCCCGCACTTTCTTCTTCAACCTTAAACGGCACACCTCGAAATGATGCTTCAAGTAGCTTTTCACGCCAGCCACTTCGAGAATCAGAGGATAGGTACGAAGAAATATGAGAAAAATCCATGGCGTCACCTCAAATAAAAACCGCGTGTAAACGCGGTTTTTTATTAGGTAATAAAATTAACGATCATAATCAACATTATGAGTATCTATTCTACATGATGAATAAGTAATTCCGCTTTCACCACTAATATTTACGCCAGCCTTTACCTTCCCTGTTTTCGTAACATCAACAAAGAATTGCCCTCTTGGCATTTTAAATGCAAAAGAGAAACCAATAATTTCCGAGTCAAAGTTATTTTCATCCTCACTAATTGGTACAATAAAAGTCAATGGTGCAGATTGTGAGTTATTTTCAAAATCAAAAGCACCAATGCTTTTATTAAACTCGTAGGATGCTTTTTTTATTAAAAGAGTTCCACTTGCCGACTTTGCTGGGCATATTACAGACAGTCTATTTATTCCCTCTACATCTAGATCTATATTCTTATCCGCTGAAGTTTTAACGTTATCTATAAAGTATGTAGCAAGCTGCTTTTCCGTTACTGGCTTCGCAAAGGAGTTTAATGGCAGTCCTACAGCCAACAACAATATAAACATTTTCTTCATATTCTCTCCTACATTCAGCACAAACTTTACCACTCAATAACCCTACTTGATTAAAGTAGTTATATTATCGTCTGAATGGAGAATACCCCACATCGTGCGTGATTTTCATCAGGGGATCGGCTTTGCCCGGTACATCAATTATCTTCATACCTGGCGGAGCATTCTCGAACGTGACTTTCAGCTCGCTGTGCTGTGTCATGGAAGAAGATGGATTCAACAGCGGAACATTGGGTTTGTACTGACTCAGGCTGGCCTGATACTGCTCGTACTCTTTACGATCAAAAAAAGGCGTCCAGTCTGAAGCCAGAAACAGCCCTTTATTATCCAGCCAGTTAACCGTATCTTCAGGAACAACACTTTCCAGAGTATCTTTAACCGGCTCATACATCAGGGTTCCCAGAAAACCATATACCCCGGCCTTCCCGATAAAGCCGCGGCCTTTCCCCATCAATCCCGTTTCTGCCGATACCTTCCCCAGCGTACGCATCTCTCTGGTCACTGCGGTAATGGATTTGGTAACGTCAGCAACCCATTTGGTTGCCATAAACAGGGCAATCGCTTTCAGAACAGTTTCCCATCCCCCCATCATCTGCGCCGTTTCATCCACCACGTGCCAGACTTTTTTTATGACAGGACCTACGGTTTCCCAATTATCAATAATGAGGTAAGCGCCACCAACCAGAAGAGCAATCAGCCCCTTAGCAGGCGTCATATTCATCACACCGCCGAGAACTTTCATGATTCTGGACAAAGAGCCTGCAGCGGCCCCCACTGTCAGTAAAGCCAGACCGATTTTAGCAATGGTCTTAACGAGCTCCGGGTTTTCACGGACAAACGTTCTCACTTCCTCAAGGAGCGGTTTTACCGCTTCAAGACCATCATTAACCTCAGGAAGAAACGTTTCCCCCAGAGTGGAAGAAATGGCATCAAGTTGATTTTGCAGAAGTAAAAGCTGGTTTTCCGTCGTCGCTGCCCTCGAAGCATATTCCTTCTGCATCGAACTGCCATACTGCTGGGAATCCGCAACCCGCCTGAAGTTGGTACGCAACAAATCAAGGTTAGTCAGCAGAGGAGCTATCGCGCCCAGAGACTCTTTCCCGAACAGGGCATTCAGCACAGCTGCCTGTTTTTCTTTAGGCACTTTAGCCATCGCATCCAGTACAGACAGCATGGTTCCCCGGGCATCTTTCTGCATATCAGCAGCTAATTTCTTCGGATTGATCCGCAGAAAACGTAATGCCTGTTTCTGCGATTTTGTCGCGGAATTTCCCGCGGTCAGGGAAAGCATGAAGTTCTTGATCCCTGTGGCGGCAATTTCTGACTCCACGCCCATCCCGGCAATGGTTGCCCCCATTGCCGCGATTTCGCCGGAAGCCACACCTGCAACACCACCTAAAGGACCAATACGCGTAACAATATCGGAGATTTTCTTCGCATTCGCCGGGCCGGTATTACCAAGGTAGTTGATTTTGTCAGCCAGCCCGGCCACTTCATCCTGCGTCATATTAAACGCAGTACGCCACTGGGCCATCATCTGCCCGGACTCTTCAGCCGTGGTATCAAAGGCCACGCCCATCTTCACCGCATCAGTGGCAAACTGCATCAGTTCATCACGTGCAATCCCGGCCTGACCGCCAGCCGCCACAATTTCCGCGATCCCGTCTGCAGACATGGGAAGCTCAGTAGACAAAGCGCGTACCTGCTCCGTCATGGCCTTAAACGCATCCGGCGTATCCAGACCGTCCACCACTTTGCGGACATCAGCCATCTTCGATTCAAGGGTGATGGCTGATTTTACAGGGAGTGCCAGTGCCCCCATTATTGCAGTACCCGCCCCGGCAGCGCCCAGAGCAAGGCTGGAGACTTCTTTCTGAAACCCCTTAAGCTGACGCTGCATACCTTTAAGCGGGCCGGATAGCCTGTCAACGGCGGTGATGATGGCTTTCAGCTGAAAATTATCAGCCATGCTTCATCTCCTCATTTATACGGACGGCCTCTGCCTCCAGATCAGCAAAGTGGGAAATAGCCGTCCGGCGAAGTTCAAGGGGGTTTAATTTCCAGAACCACGCGACATTGTAGAATCGCTTCCGGAGGTCTCTTCCGTCTCCAAGCCGGTAAAAAAACGCATTACAATCATGCCTGCCTTGAAAATATCCAGCTTCGTCATCTGCGCTGCAGACGAGCGCGGGATCCCGGCCAGAAGCGGGATATATTTCAGCGCTACCTGACTGTCCATTTTCATACCACCATCAGGCGAAACAGAGAAAGGGAACCCCAGCGCCTCAATCTCGTCATACGTAGGCTCACGTATTTCCAGCACATGCAGTGTTTCTTTGTGGGCGATGATCGGTTTTTTAAGTACAAGCTCAATCACTGGTAATCCCCTTCTTCACCGTGGAACTCAAGATCAACCGTGCCTTCTTCGGCATTATGGTTCGCTTCACCGTGCAGCCAGGCAGACGACAATACATAGACCTGACCGTTCGCCAGCTCGGCAGTGATGGTCATCTCATCAGACGAGGTGATTTTGCTCACCGGAAAATTCTTCGGCACCTTGAAGGTCCCTTTGACATAAGGTGCACGGTGAGTTTCCTTGCGGTCCACTGAACCGTCCAGGCCGATGATGTCATCATTGACCGTCCTGTTCATGGGCACCTCAATGCCGCCGGTCAGCGATAGCTGCTGACCGTCAATTTTGAAATAACAGGTTCCCCCGATACGGGCCATTATGCAGACTCCTCTGAATACTGAAGACGGAACTGGTTAACCACGGCAAAAACACGCAACTGGTTAACATAGTCAGGCGGGAACAGCGTGTTCAGGCGGTTCGGATCGCTGGCATCACGCTCCACAACCAGATACTGCTTAAACAGTTCGTAGTTTTCCACGATCCCCGCACGCTCAAGCTGACGGTAGGTTGCCAGCAGTTCCCCTTTGATTACCGCCGGGGTGACAATCGCCTGACCGGGACCAAAGCGGGTACCGTCGCTGGCAAGCTTGTGACGCCCGTACTTACTGGTAATGACGGATTTCAGTTTGCGCAGTACATACGCACTGGTATGCAGCGTCTCGCTGTCTAGGTAGCTGTTATCCGCAACCCCGTAAGCGTTTTTCCTGTACGTGGTGACATCACGCTGAATGCGCAGCACCCCGCTTTCGACATACGCCGTTGCCACGCCATGAGACAGCAGGGTCTGTTGCTCGGTCATCGTGAACCGTTTCCCCTTCGGCGCAGGCAACATACCCACCAGCTCACCGGTCTGCGTGGGACGTGCCGGATCGTTGCGGATAAACACCGCTGCGCGGGCGGTACGGCTTGCCGCCAGCTCGTCGGCAGGCGTCTGGGTCTCTTTTTCGTACCCCGCCAGGGTGATGTGCTGCTGGTTAAACTGGTCACCTGCGTTCACCAGTTCTGACAGTGTGCCGGTCTTTGCCGTATACACATGACCATACAGCTGACGCGCATAGCTCCAGCGACCGCTGGTATCGTTCATCTCGGTCACCAGCGTGTTAACGGAGGCCGTGTCGTTGAACGGCAGGCCGATATAATCAAACGGCTCATCCGCCATTGCAGCCACCGCGCCGGTGAGAACCGGAGCGCCCGTTCCGGCGGTACCCGTCGCCACGGCAATCTGTACGCCCGCTGGCAGCACTTCGCCCCCACCAAACCCGTAGTAATTGAGGCTGACAGGAATTTCATTCCCGCAAAGCCCCTTATGACGCGCGGTCAGTGTGACCACGCCTGCCGAAGATGAAGCCGTAAACGGCAGGGCCGGAACGGCATTGATGGCATCTTTGATACTGCTGGCAATCGTCGCAACGTTATCGCCGTTGGTCACCGGTGCCTGTACGCGGGTACGTCCCACATAAACATTAACCGTGCCGGTTTCGGTTGCCGCCCCGGTCACCGTCAGCGTAACCGTTGCCGCCGCGCCCGTGGATTCAGGAACGGCAATCACATACAGCTCACCAAACGGGTCGGTCTGGCGATAAGCCTCGACCATACGCGCCAGCTGACTTCCCGCACCACAAATCTGGCGTGCATAGTCTGCCGACGGCATCAGCACCAGACTGTTGGCAACAATCTCTGCACCGTTATTGGCATGACCAATCAGCAGCGATGCTCCGCTGTCCTGTGCAGTATTCGCCGCCTGGTTATCCATTTCCGCATAAAACAGCGGAACCAGCGTATTCGACGGAATGGTGTTAAAGCTTATCGTCATCGGTGTTCACCTTTTTATTCACGCGCCGGATATCACCCGCTGCTTCACGGCGCAGCCAGTAGTTGTTCTCATCAACATTTCGCCCTTCGGTGGGCAAAAGGTCACCGCGGGCAGGGTCAGGCACTGACCGCCCTTTAACAGGTTTCACAAACATGAAGATTCTCAGGAAGGAAGGGTTATTTCGGTGTGATGTTCGATATCGCCGTCAGGCCCGTTACCGGGATCGAGATAATCAACATCAATCGCCAGCGTTCGCAGTTCATCCAGACTGTTCAGGTCATCCTGCTGGCGGGTATCGTCTTCGGTCAGCTCGCTGATGACCGAAAAATCGAACTGATAAATCAGCTCATGACGATTCAGATCCAGCAGCGTGCCGCCGTCATAGGTAATCGGGTTACCGCACGCTTCCGGGTTCCAGCCCAGCAGGGCCTTAAAGAGCATCTGCCGGACATCGTCCACCACATCATACGAAGCAAACTGACCGCGCTCATCACGCCCGTTACTCAGTATGACAACCACGGAGAAGCCCTCTTTCAGCTCCTGCCAGTAGTCGGTCTGGCTTTTGTTTTCTCCCGGAGAGTCATCACCCGGTACCACATACGCCGCCGGGAGTCTCAGCTTTCCGACCTCCGGCAGATTTTTGAACTGTGCCGCGCCTGCCACCCGGTTTTCAAAATACGGGCAGCGGGCACGCAGCGCAGCAATAACAGGCGTCAGTTTCATCTGTGTCGTCGCTCCGGCTTCAGTGATTTACGCAATTCCCGCGCCAGAAAATAGCGTGTCCAGCTGCGGTTCTTTTCAAGAGTTTCCACCATGAAGTTATTACGTGGAGCCAGTCGCCAGCCGCTGCCACCGGATGCACCACGATGATGACTACGACGACGTTTTGCTCCTCCCCGGACACCAAAAAACAGAAACGCCGGATAGAAGTCACCAGAGATCATCCGGTTCCCCTTCCCGTTGCGCTGGTTAGGGGCAATGCGTGTCATAAAACCGGCTCGCTTTTTACTGGCTCTCGGCACCATATAACCAATCGAACGAGCCAGGCGTCCGGTCTGATAACCGGGGTTTTCACCCGGTGCCGACCGCGCACGGCGCATCACCAGCCGACGGGCATCACGCATATGACGCTGCCCAATCGTGACAAACGCCCGCCGGACACGGGCGCGGTTAAAGCGCATCTCGGCGGGCTGCTGAACATCAACGTGAAAAAAGGGAGTCGCCATTGCTGCCTCCGTGACTCTGCCTACATTCGCCCAGCTCCGTACACTCCAGCAGCAGAAAGCGCCGCGCCCCGTTCAGATCACGCTGACGTTTCACCCGGTACACACTGTCATCACAGACCACCTCATAATCAGCAGTGATCCCCCGGCGGTAACGAATGGTGATGTAATGGGTGATGGCGTCCCCGGTCTGCGCGGTTTCCTGCCAGGTGGTGGCACTGGTCTGGATAACCTTCGCCCATGTCCGGAACGTAACCGGGTATTGAGGCTCCACGCCAAAGTTATCCGCGGGCATATCCACCCGCTGGCGGATCAGGACGCGTTTATTCAGTTCACCGGGGTCCGGCAGAATGTACGTTGCGCTGGTCTGCGCCTGACGAATTTTCATTGCGGAAAGTACCTGTACGGGCCGACAAGCCAGCCAAAACTCTGCGGCATGTCGAGTTTCTCCACTTCCGTAACCGACGAGCGGTTTTCGTAAAAATGGCTGATAAGCATCAGCATCCCCAGACGAATATCATCCGGCAGGTGCAGCCCGTCCGGATCGCTGTCCGGAATGGTTTCATCCGGTGCATAGAGCTTCCGGTTCAGATACGTTTCCGTCCGCTTTTGTGCCGCACAGGCCAGCAGTTGCAGATGGCGGTCATCAGCATCGAAATCCTCATCCAGCCGGAGTTGGGCTTTAATCTCTTCCATTGTCAGAAGCATACTCAGCCCTCTTTACTGGTCGTGGCTTTTTTCTCTTTTGCCGCTTTACTGCTTTTTGTACTGGTTCCGCGCTCTGCTAACCCGGCCTGAAGTGCAATCTCCTGCACCCGGGCAGGAAGCGTCCCGTCGTCATACTCACCGGCCCGAATGACCTCAACACGCATACCGTCCGGTGACCATTTCAGATCTTGTTTCAGGATCATGATTCTTCACCCGTCAGAACAGGGGGCGCGGTTCCGCGCCCCTGAGTGATTACGCCGCTGCAATCTTCAGCAGTTTGATAGCCTGCGAATCGACCAGCATCCCGCCGGTGCGCTTGGTGGTATAAAAACCGACAAACGGTTTATTGGTGTACGGGTCACGCAGAATGCGGGTGCCGATACGGTCAACGATGGTGTAACCCCGTTTGAAGTTACCAAATGCAATGGCTTTCGCATCCGCGGCGATATCCGGCATCTGTTCGTTTTCAGCGATACCGTAACCCGCCAGAGAGGACGGCTGCCCTAGTTCCAGCCCCGGACGCCACAGATAGTTACCCTCGCTGTCTTTAAGCAGACGGATGGCAAACAGGCTGTTGTTGTTCATCATGAACTTCGCGCCGGTGCGGTGTGCCTTACGCAGCGTGTAAATCAGTTTGATAATGGCGTCTGCGGTCACCGCAGTCGCGTCGCCGGATACAATATGCTGAAGTTTGCCGAACGCCCGGACCTTATCGGTTTCATCAGTGGATTCATACGCCAGGAACCCTTTCGGCTTCTTGGTGCCATCGCCTGAGGTAAAGGCAATTTCTTCCTGTTCGGCAAATTCGGTTGCCAGCTCGCTGTTGATCCAGGCCTCCACGTTGAAAAAGGCATCGTCCAGCATTTTCTGGGTGGCCTGCGGGTTACCGTAGATTTCCCCCATGAGAGGTTCAATCAGCTCCAGTCTGGAGGTGGCAGTCTGGGATCGCGTATCCGTTTCCCCCACCCATCCGGAAGCCGTACCGCCCAGATTCACCAGTTTTTTGTAGTCGGAACCGCCAACGGTGATCACCGTGGCTTCCTGACGCATCACCACTTCATCTTTAAGCAGGTTGAGAATGTTGCGATCCAGCGCTTCCGGCACGGCGTAGCCACCGTCTTCATCGGTGCCCACCTGTAATGCCTTGCGCTCCAGATCGCGCAGACCATCTTCACGGCCTTTACGCAGGAAGCCCACAAACGCTTCTTTATGCTCGGTGGCCAGTTTATTTTGCGCACCACCTGCCGGACGTTTCAGCTCAAGCAGCTCTTTTTCAAGATCGCTTTTGAGGTTTTCCAGCTCGCTGAGTTTCCCGTTCAGGGTTTCCACCTGCCCGGCAAGTTTGCCTTTTTCCTGCTCAATCGCATCCACGCGCTTGTCGTTCTTTGCTTTGAAGTCGTCAAACTTCTGCTGCAGCTCCTGCGCGACCTGTTCGACATCTTTAATATCAACCGCCATCGTATTTCTCCTGATTAGAAGTTCAGATTTTTCAGTGCATTCAGTGCAGAGCCCACATCCTCAGCGTCGCGCAGGGACAGTGCGCCATAGCCCCCGGCCATGAATGCTTTGGCCTGGGTACGGGAGAGTCCGACATCACGCAGGACTCTTTCGATTTTTTTCTGTTCGGGGATTTCCCCGCGGGCCAGTGCGTTCTTGACGTCGCTGATCCGCGCCTCGTCGTTAGACGGGAACGTCACCAGGCTGACTTCCCAGAGGTCGATTTCTTTCAGCAGAAAGGCTTCTTTGCTCCGGTCGTATTCCCAGTCTTTCAGGACGTACCCAATAGAAAGGCCGGTTAACGAACCGGCCTTCATGTGTGCATGTGCGCGTTTTGCGAGGGGATCATCATCAATAAGCAACCGTCCCCTGACGTAAAGCCCGACATCGTCTTCCTTCATTTCGGTGTAAACACCGATGGGTTCATCCATGCGGTGCTGCCAGAGCAGCGCAGGTAACGCTTTTCTGTCACTCCACGCCCGCAGGGAAGCAGCAAATGCCCCGGACATCACCACATCATCGTGGCTGTCCTTTACACCAAAGACGGAGCCATACCCTTCAAACTCACCGGAGTCACTGACAGATTTCAGACTCAGCGGTACATCAAGACGTTGTTTCGTCTGCATTGGCGTTATCCTTCTGCTTACCGGCTTTACTGCCATCGGAGGGTTTCGTGGTCATGTTCATCGGTGTGAGATAGACATCACCACCGGGTCGTGGATTCATATCTTCCAGGTCGCGGCAGTCATTGGGAGAGTAAATTCCCCAGTTGATCCCGGTGGCGTAGGCTTCAAAACGGGACTTCATATCCCCGCGCAGTAACGCCCCGGCGTTAAATTTGGCGTAATAAACGCCCTGCTTACTTTTTCGTACCAGTCCGGTGTTGATCCGCTGTTCGATGCGGGTCAGATACGGCACCAGTGAATAGTTGATAAATCCCAGCCCCAGCTCTTCGATATTGTTGAAGGTGGCGCGATCGGTGTTCTGCACCATGTGCAACGGCACCCGGAACAGACGACAGATTTCTTCAAGCTGAAACTTGCGGGTTTCCAGGAACTGGCTGTCCTCGGCGTTCAGCGCCATCGACTTCCAGTCCAGCCCCATCTCAAGGATCATCGGGCGGTGAGCATTGCCAAGCCCGGTGTGACGCTCCTCAAAATCTTTCTTCAGGCGCTCATAAGCCTGATCTGACAGCGTCTGCTCTGTACGCAACACACCCGACGTCACCGCGCCATTGCTGAACAGTCTGGCCCCGTGCTCTTCGGTCGCTGCCGCCAGCGATATTGCCTCGCGGGCATAGGCGATGGGATTCAGCCCCACCAGTCCGTCCAGCGTCAGCGTGCGCACATGCCAGATATCCTCCTGGCTCAGTACATCCGTGGAGCCATCCGGGAATGTGACCTGATAGACCGGCTCCCAGCTACTGTTAAGCTTCGGTACCACACAGCCGGGATCGACGGGCAGCAGTTCAGCCACTTCGCCAAATGCTTTCACTTTGTAGGCGTAAAAGTTTCCCCGCAGGCACAGACAGGTGACCACCAGCTCCCAGAACTCCTGCGGCGTCATATAGCCATTGGGATGCGTGGAGATCAGCTTATGCAGACGTTCGCCAGCGGCTCTCTGCTTCAGACTGCCGTTCAGGTGATACAGGTTGCAGGGCAACATCCCGACCGACTCCGCCAGCACCCTGACACAGGAAAAAACCGCCGTCAGTCGCATGGCCCGCTGGCTGCTGATCTGCTTTCCGGTATAGGTGTCGTAGGACAACCCGATAGCATCCGCCAGCTCTGCTGGCGTGGTCACCGGTGCGTCACTTTTTCGTTGAAATAATCCCGAAAAGAACACTATTTACCTCCGCCGACAGACGACTGTGTACGGTCGAGATATCGCGCCACCAGCCACGACCAGAACAGGCACAACGCCCCGGCAACAACAAACCCCGCCGGGGGATAAATCAGCCAGGCACCATACGCCAGCAAAAGCGCCCCCAGCACGCCCACCAGAGGCGCGAGAATCAGCATGATCATAATTACCTCAGTTAAAGCGAGCGGATCCCATAGGACTCAATGTGGTCAGACAGCGTGTCTTCTTTCTCGTACAGCATGGCTCTGCCAACCGCCATAATCAGCGCAACTGCACCATCGATTTTGTTTTCCGTCTGCTCTTTGACGGGCTTCACCACATCATCGTTACCCGGAATGGTTTTGCCGACCACGTTGCCGATACACCAGGTCATGATGGGATTGCCATCATGATGAAAGCGCCCCGATTCAATTGCCGCTTCCAGCTCTTTCATCGGGTCGGACATGTTGGTGTAGTTCTGAATGATAGTGATGGGGTTCAGGTCTTCATCAGCAAGGTCATGTGACAGCCCGGTCGCCCCGAAGGGGTCGATGGGTGACTCACTGACCGGGCTGATTTTGTTCGCCGCTTTGGCCTCCTCGAGGATGTAGCGATAATCCACTTCCGCACCATCGGTAACGGTCAGAACGCCCATTTCCACCCATTTCTGAAAGCGTTCGGCTGTCCGTCGATCTTCATTTTTCTCGACGCTGTACACCGTGTCATACGGTACCCAGAAACGCGGGGCCACACTGTAGTAATGCGTTTTACCGTCAATCTCGCGGGTATAAAGTCGCGCCATGCTGTTCATATCCAGCTTACGCGCCAGGTCAAAGGCCAGAATGCACGGCTGCCCCTCGAACTGCTCAAGGGTCAGTGATTTATCCTCGCAGCTCTGCCAGCTCACCAGGTTGAAATACGCCGAACGCGCCGACACCCAGATATTGAGGTGTTTTGTTTTAAAGACGTTTGCCAGACGGGCGTTATTTTTCGCACGCTGTTGCTGACTTAACAAAAACTCACGGTAAACCGACACCCCGATATTCGGGTTGGCTTTTTCCAGCACCTGTGGGTTGGTCCAGTCGTCACCTTCGTCAACGGTATAGATGATCCCGAACAGTTCATCGTTAGGCACCGAGCCGTTGAGCATCTCGATGACTTCCCGCCGCTTGTCGTAGCACGGCCCCTCAATGTTGTACCCGGCGGTGGTGATGGCCCACATCAGTGGCTGACGTCGCGCCCCCATCCCGGTAAGCATTGTGGTATAAAGCGCATCGGTGGCATGCTCGTGATATTCATCAACCACGGCACAGTGGGGTGATGAACCATCACCGGGGTTGCCGATCAGCGGTTCAAACCGCGCGCCATCCTCCGGACGGTTCATGTTTGAGGCGTTAACCTCAATCCCGAACGCTTCCGTCAGCATGGGTGTGCGTTTACACATCAGTCGCGCCGGGCGAAAGACTTCCCACGCCTGTTTCTCTGTCGTGGCACCGGAATACACTTCCGCGCCAAACTCGTTATCACAGGCAAAACAATACATGGCAACACCGGCAGAGATTGCCGATTTGCCGTTCTTACGGGGGATTTCGGTATACACCTCCCGGAAGCGGCGCAGCCGGGAGCCTTTATTGACCCAGCCAAACGCACAGCAGATCACAAATAGCTGCCACGGTTCCAGCGTGATGGGCATCCTCTTGAATGCCCACTCCCCCTTGGTGTGTGGCAACAGCTGAATAAATTTCGCGGCCCGTTCAGCCAGGTCCTTGTCGAAGCGGTAACGAAACGACTTACTTTTTTCCGCCATCAGGTCATCAAGATGGCGCTGGCAGGCCTGAATCACAAACTGGCAGGCCACAATCTTTCCGCGCACGACATCACGGGCATACTGATTGGCAGCATTTACGTTGGGGTAAGATTTCCGGCTCATGATTCGATGATTTTCAGAAACGGGTTAGTGGCTTTCTTCTGCCCCGCCAGGCCAATCAGACGCTGGCGGCTGCTGGGGTCGAGTCCGAGCATTGCCCCCGTGCTGCTCATCTCGGACTCCTGTTCTTTCTTGGCGGTCAGCTCCGGATTTTTGACCATGCCACCCATTGCACCGGTGATGGTGTTGCCCTGTCTGGCAATATTTTTCACGGCACGCCGCCAGAACTCGTAGGCCACGCACCACCGCTCAAGCACCGCGAGGTCAGTCACGCACAGCAGGCCCTGACCGCAGAGTTCTTTGGTTGTCAGTTGCCACATGATCGTGGCGAGAGGGAGATCTTCTTCAGCGAACCACTCCGGTGGCTCAACACCTTTGATGGGCGTAAAAACAGGTTCATCTTTATTCAGGGCTCGCTTGCCGGGGTTTCCGGCCAGCGCCTTGCGCGCCGTTGGCTTGGGGCGACGCCCGGAACGCCCCGCCGTTCCAGCCATATGCGGCACTCCTGGTTAAATTTCATTTTTCGCGGGTATAAAAAAACGATGGGGCGGGCAGTCCGGAAGACGTCAGGCCGCAGGGATTTGACCCGCCCCTCCCCTCAGGCAGTTGAGAATTATTATCACTTCAGCCGTTCACGGGCCGTCTTCGCCTTATGACACGGCCAGCACAGGCTCTGCAGATTACTGTCGGCATCAGAGCCGCCATGCGCTTTAGGGATGATGTGATCAACGGTTTTCGCTTCACGCACCACACCGGCACGCAGGCACAACTGGCACAGTCCTTTGTCACGCTTCAACACACGCACGCGGATAACATCCCACTTCGAACCATAACCGCGCTGATGACGGGATTGTCCTGGCTTGTATTGCTTCCAGCCTTCGCTTTTGTGGCTTTCACAATAGCCTGACGGGTCAGTGGTGGTGTGGCGGCAGCCGCGAACGCGGCAGGCCCTAGGTATCAGTGCTGGCATAAAATACTCTCTTTAATCTGATAGACATATTTGACAAAAGAGATTCATTTTTCTCTTTCACTCTTTCCTTTATGAGAAAAATCTGATAACAAAGTTCTAATAAAAGTAACTAAACACAGGTTATAACATGAGTGAAAAGAAAACCGTTGCTTATCGCATTGAGGGATGCGAAAACATCAAAATGATTGGAAACAAATCATTTGGTGCTGATGTTGGTTATGAAATTATTGATTCAACTAATACATTTCTTTCCAACAATATTCATTACTCAGCAGAAACAGTTCGGCTTATAAGAGAAGCAGAAATCGCCATACAAAATAACTTAAGTGAAATTAACGATAAGCTTGGTGCAGAGAAGCTACAAGAAATATACGACATTTTAAATGATATCAAGTTTAATCAGTCATCAACACCTCTACAACTGATGGAGCGATTTTACTCAGCTGGTGCAAACACATTAACTTTATGGCCTATTCTTCAGAGTCTCCTAAATAGTCTTTAATATTACAAATCAACTTTGGTTTGAGCATAAATTATAAAGATGTCTAGTAATAGGCATCTTCAAATTAAATTAAAAGCTTCATCTAGCATTGTTTATACTGCGGATAGCCTTTTTATCTCTATTGCACTGCCCTAATGCAGATAACAAACTTGCATTCAGGTCTAGGCTAGCACCATATGTCAGTGGGCTAGGTATAATTGGAATCGGTGTTTCAGAAGTTAGGCTGGCTGACAGTGGTGCTACTGGGGTGCTCACGTAAACTGTCCGCGTACTTCCGCAACCTGTCAGTAGCGGCAGCAGGCACAGGACGTGAAGCGCAATCATCATTCGCAACAGCCACTTTGATATCTTCCTGGGTTCTCTGTGACTCCAGTGCGATCTGCTGTTTTGCATGCTGGTTAGCCTCCAGTACTGTATTGACGATTTGCAGTGATTGCAGGACGTTATTGGTAATGGCAGTTGCTGATTCAGCATTTTGTACAGCCTCATCAGCACGTTTCTTTTCGCACAGATATTTGCTGTAGTAGTGGTTGGCTGACCAGATGAAAGAACTGCCGACAGTTAAAAGGAAAGCAGCGATAACCAGCTTATAGCTCAACTTCATTTACCACCCCACCTGCCTCTTTAAACCGGGCAATCAAATCACCGATTTTATGTTCATACTGACCGTAGCCAGCACCGGGCAATGAAGCCCAAATATTGCTGCAACGATCAATAGCCTGACGAATATCACCCCGATCAATCAGCGGCAGCGCGCCGCGTTCTTTAATCTGCTGTAACGCCACCGCATCCTGGCTTTTCGGAGAGAAGTCTTTCAGGCCAAGCTGCTTACGATAGGCATCCCACCAACGGGAAAGAAGCTGGTAGCGTCCGGCGGCTGTTGATTTGAGTTTGGGGTTTAGCGTGACAAGTTTGCGAGGGTGATCGGAGTAATCAGTGAATAGCTCTCCGCCTACAATGACGTCATAACCATGATTTCTGGTTTTCTGACGTCCGTTATCAGTTCCCTCTGACCACGCCAGCATATCGAGGAACGCCTTACGTTGATTATTGATTTCCACCATCTTCTACTCCGGCTTTTTTAGCAGCGAAGCGTTTGATAAGCGAACCAATCGAGTCAGTACCGATATAGCCGATGAACACGCTCGTTATATAAGCGAGGTTGCTACTTAGTCCGGCGAAGTCGAGAAGGTCACGAATGAACCAGGCGATAATGGCGCACATCGTTGCGTCGATTACTGTTTTTGTAAACGCACCGCCATTATATCTGCCGCGAAGGTACGCCATTGCAAACGCAAGGATTGCCCCGAT
>SKEM01000634.1_pt1 | contig 21822 bp, 16 predicted proteins | sample 4826731 | NCBI WGS metagenome assembly SKEM01 (sample SAMN11008809, study PRJNA524170) | human gut metagenome | biome: Human fecal sample; material: Feces; isolation source: fecal sample from pouch patient p37 | host: Homo sapiens | place: Israel: Tel-Aviv | collected 2015-07-27
ATACATTCATTACTTTAATTACCAACGTATCTCCTTAAAAACAAAAGGTATGACTCCGGTTGAATACCGAAATCATACCTTGGTAGCTTAAATAATCAATTTTGTCTAACTTTTTTGTTGCACTTCAAATTGACGGCAGCCTGCACTCGGGCACTATTGTTCATCCGATTAGCCGTTTTACCAGTTGGTACTTGCTGATCGCTATGGTTGGCGGTCACCGCCGGAGTAGCAGCGGCGGTTGATTGAGCCTGTGTTTGCAGTGGCACGGTCGACTGGGACGTGTTGAGACTGACACTTTGGTTGGTCTGGAGAGCAGTCGTCGCCGCCACTTGCGGTGAACTGGCATTATCCTCCGTGACCGGTGCACCAGCCGATTGAGAACTGGTATCGGCTTTTGCGGACTTGGTATTTCCAGAGATAAAGGTCAGGCCGATTAACACGGAGACGACCCCGACGGAGAGCTTGCGCAGTGCGAAACGTTGTCTCGTAATCCCTGATGGATTTACCCTATTATTCATAGCATCTCAACCCCTTCAACAATTCTGATAATATAAATTTATCAGTTATTAATATAAATAAATCCCTTTCATAGTTCAGTTTAACACAAGATAAGTTAACTGAATGATCGAATTGAGACGAAGCGGCCTGGCGCTTAGCTGGCTGCTTTTTAAGTGGTGGCATGGCTTGTCTTTTCTACTATTAAATGAGAACATTATCAGGAAAGAACGCGTAACTTGGAAGGGGATGATGGCAATTATCAAATCACTGATTGTGAATGCAACGCTGCTCCTGATTCTGACAATCTCCATGCCAGCACAGGCGGCTGATCAGCCAACGGTCGGCTCGGTACCGGAGTTTAACGTGGGAGCAAGCTCCGCGACTGACCAGTCAGGTATCGCCGATTCTCCCCAGGCCGCCCGCGCCGCTAAGCACCAGCTTTATTTGCCGGATAAGACCCCGGTGCCGCTGGAGGGCTACCGTTGGCCGACCACCCATTTAAAAATTTACCTGGCGACCCGCGACCGAGCGCTCGCAACCGCCTTCTGCGATGCCGTTAAAGCGTGGAACAAGACCGGTGTCATCCATCTGACCTGGACCCGGCACCGTGATCAAGCAGACATCATCGTCGAGAGCGGCGACCTTTCTAATGGGCAACCATCGCCAACAGTCGGCTACGTTACCACTCAGCTGGGTTCTACCCGCTCTGAATATAATCCTGACACCCACGCTCTGATCCAAGCACGGTCGACCCTTGATGAACCGCACTTGGAATACACTAGCCGAGTTTTTCGTGGCGAGGTGGCCCAGCATGAATTAGGGCACGCCCTCGGCCTGGCACACGCGCCACAGGGCAGTCATAGTGTGATGATTCCGAATAACGTGCGGACCGGGATTACGAAGGCCGACCGCCAGACCATTCGGATGCTGTATGGTAGCAGTAATTAATGGAGGAATAAGAATGGATAACCTTAACATTGACCTTATCCGGACTTTCTTAATTGTCAGCAGGTTGCGGAGCTTTAGCCGGGCAAGCAACTACCTGTATATCGACCAGTCAACGGTCAGCAAGAAGATTCGCCAGCTTGAGGAGTGGTACGGCGCGCCGCTGTTTGTCCGAACGGCCCGGGGAGTGGAACCAACTATCGCGGGACGGAACTTTGCCCAGCACGCCAACCAACTCCTGGCTGACTTTACCGCCCTGCGCCAGCCCGCACCGCTTGACTGGTCCAGCTTGCGGGTGGGGGCCTTTGACAACATCGCAGCCTACCTCTTCCCGGACTTTTTTGCCCGCCACCTAGCCGACTTGAACCAGCTAAAAATTGAAAATGAAGGGGTGAAGCTGGTGGACCTCTTTAATGCTGGTGACCTAGACCTGGTGATTATTAACGGCTCGCTAAGCACCGCAATTTCGGGTGAATACGTCAAACGGTGTTTGAAAAAGGAAACGATGTGTGTACTCAGTCGTCGGCCAGCGTTAACGGCCATGGGGACGGTGACCCAGCTTGCGGACTTGCGGGGGCAGGATCTCTTGCTGGCGCCCGATTATTGCCCAGTGACCCAGGAAATCTTGCGCCAGCGGGAATTGTTTCGTCATATTCGCCAGGTCGATTACACGGCTACCATGCTGCAATTGATTTTGCAGACTGACTACCTCACAATCCTGCCTGCGGGGATGGTGGCACACTTGATGCTGACGACACCGGAACTAGCGGGGGCTTCTCTGCCGGACTTGCCGCGGCGTGCGGTCACCGCCTTTGCGCGGGAACAAGCGGTTCTTGATAAGGTCGTCGCTGAACTGCTGGGGGATGCCAAGGAGGCCTAACCGGCAATGCTAAGTTGGCACTTCTGCCTGGTAACGTGCTGGGCTATGCTGTCCCTTGAAGAGGTGAACAGCAGATGAATGATAATTATGTTGAATTTCCCCGACCTAAAGTCGTTTTCCTCGCGGCAAGTGTCGGGATTATTGTTGCTAGTATGTTTTACATTCAGCCAATCGAGGAGTTGCTAACGACCAGTTTCCGGGTGGCCCCGTCAGCAGTAGCAGTCATTGCGATGCTGACCCAGGCCAGCTATGCAGTGGGGCTTTTGCTGGTAGTTCCGCTCGGGGACGCGTATAATCGCTACCGTTTTTTACAGTTAATGGAGGGGCTGTCGGTACTTAGCCTCCTGCTGGCCGCTTGTGCGCCAAACGCGGTCGTATTTGGTATTGCCGCAGTGGCGATCGGCCTGACCTCGGTCGGTGGGCAGATTATTATTCCTTACGTGGCCTATCTGACGCCGGTCAAGAAGCAGGGACCGATCCTGGGGACAATGATCAGCGGAATGCTGACTGGAATCTTGTTCGCCCGGACCTTTAGCGGGGTGATTGCCGCGCGGTGGGGTTGGCAGGCGGTGTACTTCCTGGCGGCGGCATTGAACCTTGTCCTCCTGGTTTTGATCCACTACTGGGTACCGGATGATCCGCGCCGGTTGAACAGCCACTTTAGCTATCCCCAGCTCTTACAGACGCTTCCCCGCTTGATTAGGGAGTATCCCTACCTTCGAGGCGCGGCGGTCAACGGCTTTTGTATGTTCGGCATCGCCAACCTCTTTTGGGCGACCCTGTCCTTCCTGCTAGCGGACCGCTTTGGTTACGGGAGTGCCGTGGCCGGGAGCATGGGCCTGCTCGGGGTGGTCGCCATTATTGCCGCGCCGACGATTGGGCGGCTGGTTGACCGCTATTCGCCCCGGGACAACATTAAGTGCAGCTGGTGGCTGGGGGTCGGCGCCTATGTCATCTTTGGCGTCTTTACCGGGAACCTATGGCTGTTAATGCTGGGGATCGTTGTCCTGGACCTAAGCACCCAGTTTAGCCAGGTGACTAACCAGGCCATTATTCAGTCTCTGAGCCGGAAGACGAACAGCCGGAATAATTCGATCTTCATGTTTTCCTACTTTCTCGGTGGGGCCCTAGGAACCGTCATTGGTATCAATGCCTGGGCCAGTTTCCGCTGGTGGGGTGTAACGGTGGCCGCGGCGGTCTTCCTACTGATTGCGGTCCTCAATTACTATTGGCAGGGGGTTCCTCGTCAATTGGGCCGTCATGTTCACAAGGGATGATTGTGAGATGGTTTGCAATCTTGTTATTTTTAGTTAGTGAAATTAGTAATAAAGCTTTAGTAAATCTTGGAATTGGTTTGACTATCTTGAAACGAGTGCTAGTGGCGTAAAGCGTGGTATATTAACCGCAATGGTTTGATATTTATTTATAAAATGTCCGAAAGAAGGCTTTAAAAAAACGGGGGTCTCTGGTATCATAATAATTGTGAAAAAAATAACATGTCTTTTGAGAAGGAGATCTTAGCATATGAAAGCTGCTGTTATCAATGATCCAGTCGATGGATACGTTACTGTTAAGGATGTTCAGCTTCGTGATTTGAAGCCGGGTGAAGCACTGGTTGACATGGAATACTGTGGTCTTTGCCACACTGACCTTCACTGTGCTGCTGGTGACTTTGGTAAGAAGCCGGGCCGGATTATTGGTCACGAAGGTGTCGGCCGGGTATCAAAGGTTGCTCCTGGTGTTACCAGCTTAAAGGTTGGCGACCGGGTATCAATCGCTTGGTTCTTCAAGGGCTGTGGTCACTGTGAATACTGTCTGACTGGCCGTGAAACTCTTTGCCGGAACGTTCTGAACGCTGGTTACACTGCTGATGGTGCCATGGCTGAACAATGTATCGTTCCAGCTGACTACGCTGTTAAGGTTCCAGAAGGCTTGGACCCAGTTGAAGCCACTTCCTTAACTTGTGCCGGGGTTACGATGTACAAGGCTTTGAAGGTTGCTGACATCAAGCCTGGCCAATGGGTATCAATCGTTGGTGCTGGTGGTCTGGGTAACCTGGGGATTCAATTTGCCCACAACGTCTTTGGTGCCCACGTTATCGCCGTTGATGGTAACGAAGACAAGCTGAAGGCTGCTAAGGAAAATGGTGCTGAAATCTGCATCAACCGTCACGATGACAATGTTGACGAACAGATTCAAGAAAAGGTTGGCGGGGTTCACGCCGCAGTTGTTACTGCCGTTACGACCGCAGCCTTTGACCAAGCCGTTAACTCCCTGCGCCCAGATGGTAAGTTAGTTGCCGTTGCCCTTCCACAAGGTGACATGAAGCTGAACATTGCCAAGACTGTTCTTGACGGCATCATCGTTGCCGGTTCTCTGGTTGGTACTCGTCAAGACCTGGCTGAATGTTTCCAATTCGGTGCTGAAGGCAAGGTTCACCCAATCGTTAAGACCCGGAAACTTTCCGAAATCAATGACATGATCCAAGAATTAAAGGACAACAAGGTTGTTGGTCGGAACGTTGTTGACTTCTCCCTCGAAAAGTAATTACAGTTAATTAGGTTAATCAGAAAACAGGATTGTAGCTAGGCTACAGTCCTGTTTTCTTATACGAGCACTTTGGATGGGCAAAAAATACAAATTATGATAAAATAATGGTCAGTATTAGTCAGATAACGGAGGGTGAATGATGGAGAATAAGAGTATCTCAGATATTATTGAAGCTTACTTGAAAGAAATTCTGGGCGACTCTGCTCAGATTGAGATTCGCCGTTCCGAGATTGCAAACCACTTTGACGTGGTCCCGTCCCAGATCAACTATGTCATCAAGACCCGGTTTACCATCCAAAATGGTTACCTCGTCAAGAGCAAGCGTGGCGGCGGTGGTTATATCCGGATTGAGCGTGTTAATTTACTTGATAACATTGACGTGTTAAACTCATTAATCCAAACAATTGGCGACTCAATTCGGGAACGTGATGCGTTTGCCATCGTTCAGACCCTTTACGATGAAAAGGTCATCACCCAGCGCGAGGGTGACTTGATGCTTGTGGCACTTGCCAAGCAGACACTGGACGTTGGCGATACCGATATTGAAGCCCGGTTAAGAGCACGCGTGTTGATTTCGCTACTGAATCGATTACGGTATGAAAGTTAGAAGGGATGATTGCTAATGGATAACATGTTTACTCCTAGTGCTAAGCATGTCTTGATGATTGCCCATGAACAAGCTAAATACTTTAAACACCAAGCAGTGGGGACTGAACACCTCTTGCTCGCGTTGGCGATGGATAAGGATGGGATTGCCAACAAGATCTTTGAACAGTTTTCAATTACCAGTGATGACATTCGTGAAGAGATTGAACGGCTAATTGGTTACGGAACGCTTGACCAGCTCGGCCCAGCTGACTACCTGCCATATTCACCGAAAGCTAAGCAGGTCTTGGCCCTGGCTGGTCAGGAGGCCCAGCAGATGCACTCCCTCAAAATTGGGACTGAACACCTGCTGCTGGCGCTGATTGCAGATGAGAGTGTCCTGTCTTCACGGATTCTCTTTAGCCTAGATGTTTTGCCCCGTCAGGTTCGGAAGGTGACTCTGCGGCGGCTGGGAGTAGCGGAAAGCCAGCTTCGTCGCCAGAACAACCGTCAGGAAAGCAACCGCAAGAGTGGTACACCGACCCTTGATAAGCTGGCTCGGAACATGACCCAGATGGCGCGGAACCAGCAGCTGGATCCAGTCGTTGGGCGTGATGCTGAAATTCGGCGGACGATTCAGATCCTCAGCCGCCGGACCAAGAATAACCCGGTGCTGATTGGTGAGCCGGGAGTAGGGAAGACCGCTATTGCTGAAGGCCTAGCCCAAGAGATGGTGGCCGGAACGGTTCCAGCTGAGCTGGCTAATAAGCGGCTGATGGTCCTCGATATGGGTTCGTTGGTCGCGGGCACTAAGTACCGGGGCGAATTCGAAAACCGTCTTAAAAAGGTGATTGACGAAATCCAGGCGGACGGGCACGTCATCCTCTTTATCGACGAGCTGCATACGCTGATTGGAGCCGGGGGTGCTGAGGGGGCCATTGACGCCTCCAACATCTTGAAGCCGGCTTTAGCCCGGGGAGAACTGCAAACAATCGGGGCGACTACCCTTGACGAGTACCAAAAGTACATTGAATCTGACGCAGCTCTGGAACGGCGGTTTGCAACCGTTCAGGTCGACGAGCCAACCCCAGAAGAAAGTTTGGCTATCCTGAAGGGGCTACGGCCACGCTATGAGGCCCACCACCATGTCAAGATTACTGATGAGGCTTTGGAACAGGCCGTTAAGCTCTCCGACCGCTACATCTCTGACCGCTTCCTCCCAGACAAGGCAATTGACCTGATGGACGAGGCGGCAGCCATGGTCCGGATCAATGCCGAGGAGAAGAAGACCCGCAAGCCGTCATTAGACGAGCAAATTGCGGAATTGCAATCTGCTAAGGAGGCGGCAATTGAACAGCAGGACTTTGACCGGGCGGCCGACCTGCGGGAGCAGGAATTATCGCTGCGGGCTAAGCAGGAGCAGCAGGCTGACCGGGTCAGCGAACGGCAGGCAGAACAGCACTACCGTCTCAAGGTGACTGGCGAAGACGTTGCCAAGGTCGTCGCCGAGTGGACCGGTGTGCCGCTAACCCAGTTGAAGCGGAGTGAAAGTGACCGGCTGATCAACCTGGAAAAGGTCCTCCATAAGCGGGTGATTGGCCAGAACGAAGCCGTTGACGCAGTTGCTAAGGCAATTCGTCGGGCCCGGAGCGGCTTGAAGAACCCGAACCGGCCGATTGGTTCCTTTATGTTCTTAGGGCCAACCGGGGTTGGTAAAACAGAGTTAGCCAAGGCACTGGCTGAGGCGATGTTCGGCTCCGAGGACAACATGATTCGGATCGACATGTCCGAGTACATGGAAAAGTTCAGCACCAGCCGGCTGATTGGGGCCGCGCCCGGTTACGTGGGCTACGATGAAGGAGGCCAGCTGACGGAAAAGGTTCGTCAGCACCTGTATTCCGTCGTTCTGCTGGATGAAGCCGAAAAGGCCCACCCTGACGTCTTTAACCTCTTGCTTCAGGTCTTGGATGACGGTTACCTGACCGATTCCAAGGGTCGCCGGGTTGACTTCCGGAACACGATTATTATTATGACGTCCAACCTTGGTGCGACCCAGCTCCAGGATGAAAAGGAAGTCGGGTTCGGGGCCCGGGACATGAGCCAGGATTACAATGCGATGGCGGGGGCTATTCGTCAGCAGCTGAAATTGCACTTCCGGCCGGAATTCCTGAACCGGATTGATGAAACCATCATCTTCCATTCATTGAATAAGCAGGAACTCCACCAGATCGTGAAGTTGATGACTAACGAACTGCGTGACCGGGTTGCTGAACAGGAGATTAGCCTGAAAGTCACGCCTGCGGCAGTTGACCTAATCGCCGCGGTGGGCTACGACCCTGAATACGGGGCCCGGCCGCTCCGTCGGGCAATTCAGGATAAAATTGAAGACCGCCTGAGTACGGCCCTGATTGATGGTGAAATTAAGCCGGGTGATACCGTGACCGTTGGTGCCCACCATGGCGAAATTACGGTGAAGGTGAAGGCCCCAGCTGCAAAGAAATTAGTCAAAGCCAACCAATAATGTCTAGCAGATAGCGCTGAATTTGACAATAAAAAAAACGAATTTAGCGCTATTTTTGCCTATTCAGCGGTTGTCTTGTGATAAATATTAGTCCTATAATAGAGGTTAGCCAATTTGAGGAGGAAGTTAGTTAATGAAACGAGCAGAACAATTAGAAAAAACTCGTCAGGCGATTATCAAGACGGCTACAAAGTTATTCTTGCAAAAAGGATTTGGTGAAACCTCAACCCGGGATATCGCCAAGCAGATTGGAATCACCCAGCCGGCGCTATACCACCACTTTAGCGACAAGGAAGTCTTATACCTGGACGTGATGAACAAGCTATCAGGAAAGATTCGCCAGGAAATCAACAAAGTGATGCGGAAGCACGACTTAGCGTCGGAAGAACAGTTGTTAGAAATCGTTAAGGTTCTCAAGAAGCACCACCCACTGAGTATTTACGACCAGTACCGGCAGGCGATGCTCCTCCTTTCAAAGAGTTCACAGCAAAAGCTCAACATCATTTTCACCATGGACTACTTGGAACCAATCAGCGATTACTTTAAGCAGCCGTCCGTGAAATTGCGCCCAGATCTGTTGCCCAAGGAAGCGGCGGAATTGTTCTTGGCGAGCCTGTCACCACTTTTTGGGACCTACCAGCTCATCGGTGGGCACTCCATTTCTGACGACGAGCGTGACCAGCTGATTCTTGACTGCATCATTAATGGTCTGGCAAAGCGGGGAAAGTAAAACTTAATTATTGACATTCGCAATTGCTTCAACTATACTAATACAGTATGTAATTGTGAGTTCATTTGAGCCCGGTGATCTATTGTCCATCGGGTTCTGCAATAAAACCAAAGACAGTCCCAATACTGTTTTTGGATTTTTTTTGCCCAAAATGCGGGTTTTGGTTAAATTGTAATCAAAATGTAACATTTAAATGAACCCACCCAACAAATTAGAGAGGTGAACAGTTTGGCCGGACATTTAGTAAAATACGGTAAGCACCGTACCCGTCGTAGCTACTCCCGAATTAAAGAAGTTCTCGAGTTGCCAAACCTGATTGAAATCCAGACCGATTCTTACAATTGGTTTATGGACAAAGGTTTGCGGGAAATGTTTGATGATATTATGCCGATTGACGATTTCCAAGGAAAGCTCTCTTTGGAATTCGTGGACTATCAACTTTTAGAACCGAAGTACACTGTTGATGAAGCACGTGAGCATGATGCGAACTACTCAGCACCACTTCACGTCACGTTACGGTTAACCAACCACGAAACTGGGGAAATCAAGTCCCAGGACGTCTTCTTCGGTGACTTCCCACTGATGACTGACCAGGGAACCTTCATTATTAATGGTGCCGAACGGGTAATTGTTTCCCAATTAGTCCGTTCACCAGGTGTCTACTACAATGAAGAAGCCGATAAGAATGGTCGGCCAAGCTATGGCGCTACCTTTATTCCTAACCGTGGTGCTTGGCTGGAATACGAAACTGACGCCAAGAACATTTCGTACGTCCGGATTGACCGGACCCGGAAGCTGCCAATGACTGAATTAGTTCGGGCCCTTGGTTTCGGCTCCGACGATGAAATCATTGATATGTTTGGTGGCGACAGTGAAACCCTGTCCCTGACCCTGGATAAGGATGTTCACAAGAACGCCGAAGACTCCCGGGTTGAAGAGGCGTTGAAGGACATCTACGAACGGCTGCGTCCAGGTGAACCAAAGACCGCTGATTCAGCGCGGAACCTGTTGACGGCGCGGTTCTTTGATCCGAAGCGCTACGACATGGCTCCAGTTGGTCGTTACAAGACTAACAAGAAGCTGATGCTGAAATACCGGCTGCTTGGTCAGACCCTGGCGGAAACGTTAGCTGACCCAGATACTGGTGAAGTGTTGGCACAAAAGGGTGACACCGTTGATAAGGAAAACCTGAAGAAGCTGGAACCGTACCTGGACCGTGATGACTTCAAGATGGTTACTTACACGCCATCCGACGAAGCGGTAGTAACGGAACCAGTAAAACTGCAAAAGATTTTGGTTTACTCCAAGAATGACCCAGACCGGGTTGTGCCGATTATTGGTAATGGTCACATTCCATTGGAGTACAAGCACATCGAACCAGCTGATATTCTTGCTTCCCTGAACTACTTCTTTAACCTGCAAGAAGGAATCGGCAACACCGATGATATCGACCACTTGGGTAACCGGCGGATTCGTTCCGTGGGTGAATTGCTGCAAAACCAATTCCGAATCGGGCTTGCCCGGATGGAACGGGTTGTTCGTGAACGGATGTCCATTCAGGATCCTGACACGGTAACACCGCAACAATTGATCAACATTCGGCCAGTGGTTGCTTCCATCAAGGAATTCTTTGGTTCCTCCCAACTGTCCCAGTTCATGGACCAAACCAACCCACTGGGTGAATTGACCCACAAGCGTCGTCTGTCTGCCCTTGGTCCTGGTGGTTTGACCCGTGACCGGGCTGGTTACGAAGTTCGTGATGTGCACTATACCCACTACGGCCGGATGTGCCCGATTGAAACGCCTGAAGGGCCAAACATCGGTCTGATCAACAGTCTTTCCTCATACGCTCGTGTTAACAAGTATGGTTTTATTGAAACGCCATACCGTCGTGTATCTTGGAAAGACCATAAGGTAACCGACAAGATCGACTACCTGACGGCCGACGAAGAAGATAACTTCATCATCGCCCAGGCAAACTCACCGTTGAATGACGATGGCTCCTTTGTTGATGATGAGGTTATGGCTCGTGACAAGGATGACTACATTGAAACCAGTGTTGAAAACGTCGACTACATGGACGTTTCACCAAAACAAGTTGTTTCCGTTGCTTCCGCATGTATTCCATTCCTTGAAAACGATGACTCTAACCGTGCGCTGATGGGTGCCAACATGCAGCGGCAAGCTGTTCCGTTGATCAACCCACACGCACCACTGGTAAGTACCGGTATTGACTACAAAGCAGCTCACGACTCTGGGGTGGCCTTGATTGCTAAGAAGCCTGGTACCGTTGAATACGTTGACGCACGTGAAGTTCGGGTTCGTGAAGACGATGGTTCATTAGACACTTACAAGCTGATGAAGTTCCGTCGTTCTAACGGTGGTAAGAACTACAACCAGCGTCCGATTGTTAAGGTTGGCGAACATGTGGATGCCGATGACGTCCTCGCTGATGGTCCATCCATGGAAGAAGGGGAATTGGCATTAGGTCAAAACCCACTGATTGCCTTCATGACTTGGCAGGGTTACAACTTCGAAGATGCCATTGCCATCAACGAACGGCTGGTTAAGGATGACGTTTACACGTCTATCCACATCGAATCTTACGAGTCAGAAGCTCGTGAGACGAAGCTGGGGCCTGAAGAAATGACCCGTGAAATTCCAAACGTCGGGGATGACGCGTTGAAGGACCTGGACGAGGACGGGATTGTCCGCGTTGGGGCCGAAGTTCACGATGGCGATATCCTGGTTGGTAAGGTTACGCCAAAGGGAATGACTGAACTGTCAGCCGAAGAACGGCTGCTGCACGCCATCTTTGGTGAAAAGTCCCGTGAAGTTCGTGACACTTCCCTCCGTGTTCCTCACGGTGGCGGCGGAATCGTCCAGGACGTTAAGATCTTTACCCGAGAAAACGGGGATGAATTGTCACCAGGTGTGAACACCATGGTCCGGGTTTACATCGCTCAAAAGCGGAAGATCCAGGTCGGTGACAAGATGTCTGGTCGGCACGGTAACAAGGGGACCGTTTCTATCGTTATCCCTGAAGAAGATATGCCATACATGCCAGACGGAACACCAATCGACATCATGCTGAGCCCAATGGGTGTGCCAAGTCGTATGAACATTGGTCAGCTGCTGGAATTGCACCTGGGGATGGCTGCTAAGCGTTTAGGCATCCACATGGCTACTCCAGTCTTTGATGGGGCAACCGACAAGGATGTTTGGGATGCTGTGCGGGAAGCCGGCTTCCCAGAAGACGGGAAGACGATCCTCTACGATGGTCGAACTGGTGAACCATTTGAAAACCGGATTGCCGTTGGTTCCATGCACTACCTGAAGCTGGCGCACATGGTTGATGATAAGATTCACGCTCGGTCCACTGGTCCTTACTCACTGGTTACCCAACAACCACTTGGTGGGAAGGCCCAATTCGGTGGTCAGCGGTTTGGTGAAATGGAAGTTTGGGCTCTTGAAGCATATGGTGCTGCCTACACCCTTCAAGAAATCCTGACTTACAAATCCGATGATACCGTTGGTCGTGTTCGGACTTACGATGCCATCATCAACGGTGAATCAATTCCAAAGCCAGGTGTTCCAGAATCATTCCGGGTTCTGGTCAAGGAATTACAAGCACTTGGCCTGGACATGAAGGTTCTCGATGGCAACCAAAAGGAAGTTCAATTGAAGAACATGGATGAGGATGACGCCGAAGTTGTTAGCGTTGACGCTCTTGCTAAGTATGCTGAACAGCACAGTGCGGATGGCAAGGATAAGACCGCTTCGTCATCTTCCACCGAAGATAATGCTAAGTAGGATTTAAGATATAGTTCTTCACTCATGTACTAAGAAATAAGGAGGAACATCCTTTGATTGATGTCAATAAATTTGAAAGCATGCAGATCGGTCTGGCTTCCCCAGATAAGATCCGGAGCTGGTCATACGGTGAAGTAAAGAAGCCGGAAACCATCAACTACCGGACACTGAAGCCAGAAAAGCAGGGTCTGTTTGATGAGCGAATCTTTGGCCCAACTAAGGACTACGAGTGTGCTTGTGGTAAGTACAAGCGGGTTCGCTACAAGGGCCGGGTTTGTGACCGCTGTGGTGTTGAAGTCACCAGTTCCAAGGTTCGTCGTGAACGGATGGGCCATATCGAATTAGCCGCACCAGTTTCCCACATCTGGTACTTCAAGGGGATTCCTAGTCGGATGGGCTTGGTCCTCGATATGAGTCCTCGTTCCCTGGAAGAAGTCATTTACTTTGCTTCCTACGTTGTTCTTGACCCAGGCGACACGCCGCTGGAAAAGAAACAACTGTTGTCCGAAGCAGAATACCGGGACAAGAAGGCTGAATTCGGCGACCGCTTCACCGCTGAAATGGGTGCTGCTGCCATTAAGAAACTCTTGGCAGACGTAGACCTGCAAAAGGAAGCTGCTGAACTAAAGGAAGAGCTGAAGGAAGCTACCGGTCAAAAGCGGACGCGGGCTATCCGGCGCTTGGACATTTTGGAAGCCTTCCTCAAGTCCGGCAACAAGCCTGAGTGGATGGTCATGGACGTTATTCCGGTAATGCCACCGGACTTGCGGCCAATGGTTCAGCTTGAAGGTGGCCGGTTCGCCACTTCCGACCTGAACGACTTGTACCGGCGGGTAATTAACCGGAACAACCGGTTGAAGCGGCTCCTGAAACTGCAGGCACCTGGAATCATCGTGCAAAACGAAAAGCGGATGTTGCAGGAAGCCGTTGATGCCCTGATCGATAACGGTCGGCGGGGTCGTCCAGTGGCTGGTCCTGGTAACCGTCCGTTGAAGTCCCTGTCACACCTGCTCAAGGGTAAGCAGGGGCGGTTCCGTCAGAACCTGCTTGGTAAGCGGGTTGATTACTCCGGCCGTTCCGTTATTGATGTTGGTCCATCCCTCAAGATGAACCAAATGGGGCTGCCAGTTCCAATGGCTTTGGAATTGTTCAAGCCTTTCATCATGCACGAACTGGTTAAGCGGGGCCTGTCAGCCAACGTGAAGGCTGCCAAGCGGAAGATTGACCGCCGGGACGATGACGTCTTCGATGTATTGGAAGATGTCATTAAGGAACACCCAGTATTGCTGAACCGGGCACCTACCCTGCACCGGTTGGGGATCCAAGCCTTCGAACCAATTCTGGTTTCTGGTAAGTCCATGCGGCTCCACCCATTGGTATGTACCGCCTACAACGCCGACTTTGATGGTGACCAGATGGCCATCCACGTTCCGTTGTCTGATGAAGCCCAGGCGGAAGCTCGTCTGCTGATGCTGGCTGCTTCCCACATTCTGAGTCCTCGTGACGGTGAACCAATCGTTTCCCCATCTCAGGATATGGTTATCGGTAACTACTACATGACGACTGAAGATAAGGGTCGTGAAGGTGAAGGGATGATCTTCAACGACACCGATGAAGCCGAAATGGCCTACAAGAATGGTTACGTTTCCTTGCAGACCCGGGTTGGTGTCCAAGCATCGTCATTCCCTGACAAGCCGTTTACTGATGAACAACGCAAGAAGATTATGGTAACCTCCGTTGGTAAGCTCCTCTTCAACCGGATCATGCCAAAGGATTTTGCCTACATTAACGAACCAACAGACGCCAACATTCACGATGGTGTTGACGAACGCTTCTTCCTGGAACCTGGTCAAGACATTCATGAATACCTAGAAAATGCGCCACTGGTTCCACCATTCAAGAAGGGCTTCCTGTCTGACCTGATTGCTGAAGTTTACAAGCAATACAAGGTTACAAAGACTTCTGAATTCCTGGACCGGATCAAGGACCTCGGTTACTACGAATCGACGATCTCTGGTCTGACGACCGCGATGTCCGATATCCACGACTTACCGGAAAAGCCGGAAATTATTCAGAAGGCCCGGAAACAGGTTGCCTTGATCAGCAAGCAGTTTCGTCGGGGGCTGATTACTGATGACGAACGGTACGAACGGGTAATCGGCGCCTGGAACGACGCTAAGGATGAAGTGCAGGACAAGCTGATCGAACACATGGACATTCATAACCCAATTAACATGATGTCCGATTCCGGTGCGCGTGGTAACATTTCTAACTTTACCCAGCTGGCCGGGATGCGTGGTTTGATGGCTTCACCAAACGGTAAGATCATGGAATTGCCGGTTCTGTCTAACTTCTACGAGGGACTTTCCGTGCTGGAAATGTTCCTGTCCTCCCACGGTGCTCGTAAGGGGATGACTGATACCGCCCTGAAGACCGCCAACTCAGGTTACCTGACCCGGCGGCTGGTCGACGTTGCCCAGGACGTAGTTGTACGTGAAAAGGACTGTGGCACTGACCGTGGCCTGGAAGTAACGGCAATCACCAACGGTAACGAAATGATTGAACCACTGTACGACCGGATTATGGGTCGTTACACAATGAAGTCTGTCTTTGATCCCCAAACTGGTGAAAAGATTGTGGGCAAGAATGTCCTGATTGACGAAGCAATGGCTCAAAAGATCGTTGATGCCGGTGTGAAGAAGGTTACGATTCGCTCAGCCTTTACTTGCAACACTGAACATGGTGTCTGCGAACGCTGCTACGGCCGGAACGCCGCTACTGGTGACCGGGTAGAAGCCGGTGAAGCTGTTGGTACTGTGGCCGCTCAATCTATCGGTGAACCAGGTACCCAGCTGACTCTGCGGAACTTCCACACTGGTGGTGTTGCTGGAAACGAAGATATTACCCAGGGGCTTCCTCGTGTGCAAGAAATTGTGGAAGCACGTAACCCTAAGGGACGTGCAACCATCACTGAAGTAACTGGTGAAGTGGTTTCCATCGAAGAAAACCCGGCAGAACGGACTAAGGACGTTACTGTTAAGGGTGAAACTGACACGCGGACTTACACTCTGCCAATTACAGCCCGGATGCGGGTTGCGGAAGGCGACTTCATCCACCGGGGAACGGCACTGAACGAAGGGTCCATCGATCCAAAGGAATTGATCCAAGTTCGTGATGTTCTGTCCACCGAAACTTACCTGTTGGCACAAGTTCAGGGTGTTTACCGGATGCAGGGGATTGACCTGCTGGATAAGCACGTTGAAATCATGATTCGCCAGATGATGCGGAAGGTTCGGGTCATGGATCCAGGTGATACTGACCTCCTGCCAGGTGAACTAATGGACATCAGCCAGTTCCGTGACGCTAACAAGTCCACCCTGTATGCTGGTGGTATTCCAGCCACTGCTCGGCCGGTTATTCTCGGAATTACGAAGGCAGCGCTTGAAACTAACAGTTTCCTGTCTGCCGCATCCTTCCAGGAAACGACGCGGGTATTGACGGATGCCGCTATTCGGGGCAAGAACGACCCATTAGTTGGTCTGAAGGAAAATGTTATCATTGGTAAGATTATTCCAGCTGGTACTGGGATGGGTACTTACCGGAACATTAAGCCAAAAGAAGTCAGTGTTGCTGCTTACTCCATCAAGGATCTTGAGGCCAAGATGAAGGAAGAAGACAAGCAAAACTAATGGTGATTAATTAAAAGGGGCTGGAAATTAAGTCAGCTGCTCAACTGCTGTGCAGCAGTGGTTGGCAGGCCAAATGCTGAGAAATCAGTCTTTGACTAACCTAGCCATCTTTGTGGGAGTGGGACAACGAACTAGGCAAGCTAGTTCTGTCCCACTCCTTTTTTATAGAAAGAAGGGGAAAAGTGGCTACTAAGTATAAAATTGAAATCCCGGCTGATGCCTTGCGGGAGACGGAAATTCACGCGGGAGAAGAGTTGGCTTTGAGTGTGGAGCATAAGCAGCTGAATATGCGGCCGACCGGTGTGGCGGAACAGCTGCCGCAAATTAACATCTGGCTATATACCGTTCCGGCATTCTTGATGATGGTCATCTTTTTTGTCTACACCAAGAGTCAGGCTATTCACCAAATTGCCTTAAACGGGCAGGATTATTCGATTGCCAACGCTGCTACCTTGTTGGGAACGATTAGCGGGATGATAATTTTCATCATCACGGCAATTTGGACGAAGCTGCATAAAACCGGACCGACCAAGGAACTATATTGGCGAAATTTGCCAACGATTGTGGTGGCGGCCGGCCTAATCCTAGTCTTTTCGTTTTCGGCGGCCTTCTGGCTGTTAGAACGAATGTTTATGGACGCCAGCTTTGACATCTATACCTCATCGGTCATGGTGTTCATGGTCCTCGCGGTAGTAAATTACGTAATGATCAACCTCGCAATGACCTTAACGCCGGCAGTGATTACTAACCTGCTGACCATTATGATCATTGGCGGGATGGTGTTTGCCATGCTGACTAATTCGAACCGGGATTGGTGGCGGCATAACTTTAGCTTTCTGGGAACAGCGCAAAACTCGGCCAATTTCCAATTTAATATTACGTTGATTTTCTCGGGACTATTGATGTTAACGTTGGTGGACTACTTATTCGTTAACCTCCAGCGCCGGTTCCACGGCAAGCAGCTCCCAGTATTGCGGTGGCTCCTGTATGGTCTGTCCGCCTGCATTGCGTCGATTGGCCTGTTCCCTAATGATCCCCAGTACCACATTCTTCATGACCGGATTTCGATGTGGCTGGTGTACATTATTCTGATTTTAATTGCCGCGATTAAGTGGCTGCTGCCTGGGATAACGCGGCAGTTCTTGATCCTGTCGTACACGGTGGGGGCCTTGATGGGAATCGAGTACATCGTTTTCAAGCTGACCGACTACCTATCGTTGACGGCCTTTGAACTGCTGGAATTTGGCTTGGCCTTTTCCTGGCTGCTCCTACTCTTGCAAAATATTGAAAACCTGTCGCGCTTTGGACATAACCTCTTTCTAGTGAAAGTCGTGGAAGAAGACTCGGCCCCGGCAGAAAAATAATTGATATGGCTCTACCAGTTGGTGTTTTCAGATGGTAGGGCTTTTTTTATGCTGGTGACATGACGAGCATAATTATGCCGGTGGCGAAGGCTAACTCTGGCATGAAGGGGACGCGGCCGTGCCGGGGAGGCGGAGCATGGAAATTAATGATGATGGTCAGGAGACAGGCGGTGAGCAGGACCAGAGCAGTTGGGTACCAGCCCAGGGCCAAGAGGAGGACGGTGAGGAACTCTAAGTCTCCCCAGCCAAGTGAGCGGAAGAGGAGGACAAAGAGCAGCAAAATAGCAAACAATACCAGTGCCGGCCACCAACCTCCAGGGCAAGCTGCCCGAAAAAGAAGTCCTAACGGGAAAAGCCCGATTAGTGCCGCCGGGTAGATAAACTGGTAGAAGTGGTCGGTGCTGGCTAGGAAGACGAGGCTGGTCAACACCAATAGGATGCCGGCGGAATAAGGGGAGAGGGTGTGGCAGAGTACCAGCGCGGCTCCACCGGTTAGGAGTTCACTAAAGGGGTAAAAAATGGGTAAGGGGGTCTGACAGTAATGGCAACGACCGCCCTGGAACAGGTAACCGCAGATGGGGATGAGCTGCCAGGGCGCGAGCCGATGCTGACAGTGGTCGCAATAGGAACGTCCCGGCGACCACGGAGACTGACCAGCTCCCGGACGGAAAGCGGCGAGCCCGGCGAACGAGGCCAAGATCGTGCCAAGAAGGAAAAAGTAGAGTTTAAGCATGGGTAAAACCTCCTAATATAGATAAACGTAAAAAAAGAAAATAACTATCTGTGTTCGTTGACATTCTTTAGGGGGCGTGATACTCTATTTAAGGTGCTTTTTTAGCAACGAGTGTCTGTCGTTGGGCAGACGAATGCGTCAACGAAGGCACAACAATCTAATATCATCCAGCAATTTTTTTATTCTTCAAAAAGAACCACCTGGATGTGTGGACTTAAAATAAGGAAGGGGAAAAATTATGCCAACCATTAACCAATTGGTACGTAAGGGCCGTAAGAGCCACAAGGGCAAGTCAAAGTCACCAGCTCTTGGTTATGTTTACAACACTTTCAAGAAAGAAGAAGTTAAGACGCCATCTCCACAAAAGCGTGGGGTTGCTACCCGTGTCGGTACGATGACTCCTAAGAAGCCTAACTCAGCTTTGCGGAAGTACGCCCGTGTACGTCTGTCCAACCTGATTGAAGTTACTGCTTACATTCCAGGTATCGGTCACAACCTCCAAGAACACTCCGTTGTGTTAATTCGTGGTGGTCGTGTTAAGGACTTGCCAGGGGTTCGTTACCACGTTATCCGTGGTACTCTCGATACTGCTGGTGTTGAAGGCCGGATGCAATCACGGTCCAAGTACGGTACTAAGAAGCCTAAGAAGAAGTAATTTAAAGGAGGAGTTCAGTAATGCCACGTAAAGGACATGTACAAAAGCGTGAAATCTTACCAGATCCAATGTACAACTCAAAGCTGGTTACGAGCTTGATTGACCACTTGATGATCGATGGTAAGCGCGGGACTGCTACGAAGATTTTGTACGCAGCTTTCGATCAAATTAAGGAAGAAACTGGTAACGACCCAGTTGAAGTATTCCAAGAAGCAATGGACAACGTTATGCCTGTACTGGAAGTTAAGGCACGGCGTGTTGGTGGTTCTAACTACCAAGTGCCGATCGAAGTTCGTCCAGACCGGCGGACTACCTTAGGCCTTCGTTGGATTGTTCAATACGCACGTCTGCGTGGGGAACACACAATGGTTGAACGGTTAGCTCGTGAAATTATCGATGCTTCTAACAACACAGGTGCTTCAGTTAAGAAGCGTGAAGATACGCACCGGATGGCAGAAGCCAACCGTGCCTTCGCACACTACCGCTGGTAATCACTGTCAATTGAAGCCAGTTGCTTAACTGGTTTCAATAAAGGGGTGACGTAGTTTTGAATAAAGACCGTCATCCCTTTTTCTAAAAATGACGATTAACTTTATAACCATATTTTGGAAGGAGATACACTCTTAAAATGGCTAATAAACGTGAATACCCACTTGCTAAGACTCGTAACATTGGTATCATGGCCCACATCGATGCCGGTAAGACGACTGCTACTGAGCGGATTCTTTACTACACTGGTAAGATTCACAAGATTGGTGAAACCCACGACGGTGCTTCCCAAATGGACTGGATGGATGAAGAAAAGGAACGTGGTATCACTATCACGTCCGCTGCTACGACCGCCGTTTGGAAGGACTACCGGATCAACATCATCGATACCCCAGGACACGTGGACTTCACTGTCGAAGTTGAACGTGCGCTCCGGGTGCTTGATGGTGCCGTAACTGTTCTGGATGCCCAGGCCGGGGTTGAACCGCAAACTGAAACTGTTTGGCGTCAAGCTGACCAGTTCAACGTTCCGCGGATTGTCTTTGCTAACAAGATGGACAAGGTTGGTGCGAACTTCGACTACTCTGTTCAAACCATCAAGGACCGTCTGAACGTTACTCCGCTGCCAATCCAACTGCCAATCGGTGCCGAAGATACTTTCTCCGGTGTCGTTGACCTGGTTAAGATGGTCGCTTACGTTTACGATGAAGATAAGCTGGGTACGAACTGGGATACTGTTGATATTCCAGACGACCTCAAGGAAGAAGCACAAAAGCGTCACGATGCAATGATCGAAACGCTGGCCGACATTGATGACAACATCATGGAAAAGTACCTTGAAGGTGACGAGATTTCCGTTGACGAAATCAAGGCTGCTATCCGTAAGGGTACTTTGGAACAACAACTCTTCCCTGTATTAGCTGGTTCAGCTTACAAGGATAAGGGTATCCAGATGATGCTGGATGCCGTTATCGACTACCTGCCATCACCACTGGACGTTAAGCCATTCGTTGCCCACGATGCTGATGGGAACGAAGTTGAACTGACTGCCGGTGACGACAAGCCATTCGCTGCCTTGGCCTTCAAGATTGCTACCGACCCATTCGTTGGTCGTCTGACTTTCCTGCGGGTTTACACTGGTTCACTGCAATCCGGTTCTTACGTGCTGAACGCTACCAAGGACAAGCGTGAACGGATTGGTCGGTTGCTGCAAATGCACTCTAACCAACAACACGAAATCCCAGAAGTATTCTCTGGTGATATCGCCGCTGCTATCGGTCTGAAGAACACCACTACTGGTGACTCTCTGACCGATCCAGACCACCCACTGCAACTTGAATCCATGGACTTCCCAGAACCAGTTATCCAGGTTTCTGTTGAACCAAAGTCCAAGGCTGACCAAGACAAGATGGACAAGGGTCTGCAAAAGCTGGCTGAAGAAGATCCAACCTTCAAGGCTGAAACTAACCCTGAAACTGGTGAAACTCTGATTGCCGGGATGGGTGAATTGCACCTGGACATCATTGTTGAACGTCTCCGTCGTGAATTCCACGCCGAAGTTACTGTTGGTAAGCCACAAGTTTCCTACCGTGAAGCATTTACTAAGCCAGCAAGTGCTCAAGGTAAGTTCGTTCGTCAATCTGGTGGTAAGGGTCAATACGGTGATGTATGGATCGAATTTACGCCACTTGAAGAAGGTAAGGGCTTCGAATTCGAAGACGCTATTGTCGGTGGGGTTGTTCCGCGTGAATTTATCCCAGCCGTTGAACAAGGTTTGAAGGAAGCTATGCAAAACGGTGTTCTTGCTGGTTACCCACTTGTTGACATGCACGCTAAGCTCTACGATGGTAGTTACCACGAAGTCGACTCTAGTGAAGCGGCCTTCAAGGTTGCCGCATCCCTTGCTCTGAAGAATGCTGCGAAGAAGGCTGACCCAGTTATCCTTGAACCAATCATGAAGGTTGACATCGTTGTCCCTGAAGAAAACATGGGTGACGTTATGGGTCAAGTTACTGCTCGTCGTGGTACTATCGACGGGATGGAAGAACGGGGGAACGCTCAACTGGTTCACTCATTCGTTCCACTGTCAGAAATGTTTGGTTACGCTACTGCCTTACGTTCAGCAACGCAGGGTCGTGGTACCTTCACGATGACCTTTGACCACTACTCAGCTGTGCCAAAGGCTATCCAAGAAGACATTATCAAGAAGAACGGTAACAACTAATTCTTCTCTTAAATGAGATGGCTCTTCGTCAAGAAGTACTGATGAGAAAATAGAATAAGTTTTGTTAAGCAGCTCGTGCCTGAACCTTGGCACGGGCTGCTTGTGTATTCTTCCAGTTAATGGCGATGTAAGTGTTAGGAAACGCA